>TARA_R100000664_G_scaffold31232_1_pt1 | contig 10058 bp, 5 predicted proteins | sample TARA_R100000664 | Tara Oceans TARA_R100000664 (sample SAMEA2622705) | marine metagenome | biome: marine biome (ENVO:00000447); feature: deep chlorophyll maximum layer (ENVO:xxxxxxxx); material: "saline water (ENVO:00002010), including plankton (ENVO:xxxxxxxx)" | depth 115 m | reverse complement strand
AGGGGTAAAAAAGTTATTTGTAGAACTAGCAGCAGAGCTGTATACTGCTGGAAATGTTACAATATACTCCCCATGTCTTGGGTCGTAACCACCATATATAAATAAACCACCATCTAAAGCTAGATCATAATTAGATTCTATTATTTCTTGATATAGATCCATCTTATCCCTAAAGTAATCAGTCATCTTATAGTCAGATATTACTGTTATTCCATCGCCACCCAACCTTAGAACAGCACCTTTTTTTATATCAATAAAATATATTGACTTAGAATGTACAGCAACAGCTTCAGGATTAGTACACACACCATAATCTCCAGAGAATGGAGTAGCTTCTTCAGGCAAGACATTATTAGATAAAGATATACCTTGATCTCCAGATGGAGAGGTTATTATACTTTTATTTATCATTACCTGAGATATTTTTTTCTCCTGCATTAAAACAAGATTAGTATCTCTAGATACAAGTTTTTGTATAGAACCTAAAGACATGTCGTAATCTTGATATGGTCTTTGGCTAAAATTAAATGAATGAAGACCATTATATTGAGTGTCTGGCTGATAAACATCAGAATAAGTTATTGTAGCTTTTCTTCTTTGCTCTTTAGCATATCCACTATATATATGTGGTCTGGCTATGTTATTGTGATTAGTTTGAAGGAAATCATTTAAAAAATAACTCTCTACCCAAACCTTAGGCAATACAACAACTCCACCACTACCAACATATTTAACTTCTCTTGGTTTGTACCAAATATCACCTCTTCTAAAAACTCCTGCTGCTGGTATTGTTAGTGATGTATCTTCTCCTAAGTATGTTGCAAATTCTTCAGGCTCCTGGTTCAATGTTTGACCAAGGTGCAATCTTCCATCAGTTAAAGCACCTTGAACAGAAAATCTTTCTCCAAACTCATAATAAACACTTTGCTCTTCAGACGTGTTTTTCTTTGGTCTATAAATTTCAACAGTGACTTTATGCCATCCACTTATATATCCATTTGTATTTGCATTATCAGTGTTATCTGCGTCAGCAACACCATATCCTGGTATGCCAGGATCATCTATTATTACAAACTTTCCTGGTTTAGTTGATTGAGGATCCTCCCCATCACCACCAACAGGAGATTCAGTAACAACCTGAGTTTCTTCCATATCACCACCTCCTAACTCAAACCTATCAGGGAAGTTAGCTACATCACTGACTTTTAAGTCATAATGTTTATCAAACACAGTTCCATTTCCATCAGCTATAAGCCTTAACCTGTCTCCCTCTGCAAAACTCCACTCACCTACAAGAGACCTGTTTCTTTGACTATAACTCCAATCTCTACCATCCATAGTGTCTAGAGATATATATATTTTAGTATCTACCTGACCTTCAGCTATAGAGACTCCTGCCTTAGATGCTTTATTTATCCACGCTGTAGAAACTCTGAATTGCATGAATTTACCAATAGAAGTATTTCTAGCATACACCCATTGATAGTGAGTGGCGTATAGAGGTGGTCTACTGAATATTTTCCAATGTATATCTGCTGGACCAAGTTTTTGACTATTTGTTAATGATTGATTTGTTAAACCACTTGGGTTATTTGTAGATACATTATTTGTAAAAGAAGAAAAATCTGCACCTTGTTGAAATTTTCTTTCAGTGGGAAACCCTACATACACAGAGGAGTTTCTGTCATAAAGAGTATCTCTTAAGTCTTCATTGTTTAGCATAACACTAGAACTTCTCCCCTTATAGTCATAATAAACTAAACCAAATCTATGCCATGCACCAGACTTAAATGCTGATGTACTATCTATATCCATCATTGTTTGAGTTATAGGCATATTCAAGCCTGTAACCTCTGACCAGGCAGTGCTAGTTCCTGACTGAATAGGGCCAAATGAAGAACCTTCGTCACCATCATCTTCGTTACCTGGGTATCCTGCATTAATTAAAGCCATATTACTAGTACTAGATCCTGCTTTGTTATATGGCCCAAAGTTGACAACATTAGTTACAGCATTAGCACCAGTGTCATTCCATCCACCATTATTATCAGAACACCCTCTTTGTGTATTATTTTCTCCACCACTACCATCAAAAGATTGCCACCCTGAGGCAGCACCTAATCCATCAGTACAGCCACCACATTCTAAGGAACTCACATAGGTTCCACCATTTATTAATACCCATCCATGCAGGTTGCTAACTGCTGTTCCATCTGGAAGTCTATGAGAGTCATCATAAACAACTTTATCATCTATAAAGCAAAGACTATTTGTATTTATATCATTTAAGTTTTGGCCATATGGTCCAAAGACAAGGCATAAACCATTTTGAGAACCAAAACTAGTGTCAAACTTTCCAATACCTCTAAGCCTCATGGGGGCTGCTCCCTGTACTGCATTAAAACTGTAGCTAGCTGTAGCTCCAGCAAAAGTACCAGTGGCTGGAGTCATCCAATGAGTATATTGCTTTCCACCATTTATAGGGTTATCTAGATATGCATGATTAGGGTTATAAAACTCACTATCTGGATTATTAGAACCTCTAAGGTCTGGTATACCACCACCATCATCTGACTGTTCCCAGTTTGCCATTGCTTTAATATCTGCTATAAATTCGTCTATCATAGTGCCAAGACCTCCACCACCAGCTTGTTTTTTTATGTCTATCATATAACCAAAAAAATCATATTTTAAATGGTCAGAGATATTACTTCCAGTAGCATCACCAAAAGGATATTTTACTCCATTACCATTAAAAACATTAAAAGCACCATACTTAATCCTTGACTCAAGCTTCAAATGAAAAACTTGACCAGACTCAACAATTGTAGGAAAGTAAACTCTAACTGTTATTCTGGCTAAGTTAGCATCCCACCCAAAAGCCTTACCACCTTCCCATCCATCTAAAGTAGAATAATCTGGATAACTATATTCTTGTCCTTCGTATTGGGTCATGTACTCTAACCCAGACATAAAATTACCCCATTGATCTGATGTTGTACCATGAATACCTCCACTTGAAAAATCAGCCCCATCTCCAACCAATTCATCAGTAGCACCTTCTCCTGTAAATCCACTTATAGAACCCCATGGATTAGGAGTTTCAGCAGTTGCTAATGCGTCTACAACAAATTGTTGGTTATTCGAGTTTTCACCATAAACAGGAGATAAATGATAGTGTACATTTACTTGGTCAAACCCATCAATATAATTACCATATACAATTCTATTTTCACCTATAATCTCTTGAGCCTTTGCCCTAAGAGGTACTTGGTCAAAAGATTTATCAAAAGCAACTGGGTCTACCTGAGCATAAACACCATCGTTTCTAAAGTTTATAAAACCTGAATTTACAGGACTTGATCCCACCACAGATGTTTGACCACCAGTATCCTCCTCATTTACAAAATCTGAAACTCCTATAACCTGTCCACTAGTGTCTAAATCTGTTATAAATGGTATATTTCTAGTTGGAGTATTACTCCATCCATAATATGTTTGAGGAAGTGGGTTGTAGTCTCCTGTAGCTGATGTAAAGCTACTATCATAATAATAATTATCAACAGTTGCTATTAAATAATATTCTCCCTTATTTCCTTCATCTGGAGATGTTTCTATGTAAGAACATTTTCTAGCAACTATCTCAATGCTTCTTACGTTAGCAGGTCCATTTGGATAATAAACTCTTACCTCGTTGTAAGCATTTTGTTTTGACTCATCAACTTTATTTGTTGCGTATTGAGGAGCAGGAAGGACATAACTCCAATCAGAATAAGCACTAACCTCATTGTCTTTATATATAAATCTGCAAGCAAATTGCCACATGTGACCATACAAATTGTTTTTCTTATAAGCAAAGTCCATCTCTGCTGTAGCATCTAAAGACTCCATTCCAACATTTGCATATGATATTGCACCTGGGTTTACTGTTTCACTTGCCACAGTTTCTGTCTCATTGTCATTATCTGGATCTGGTGGCCCTTGCATCTCAAGACCTCCAGAACCCAACTGTACTGCAGTAGATGTTATATTTTTAATAGGTGTTTGATACAGGTATATAGGAGCAATAGGTCTTGGTTTACAGACATCTAAATAAAGATGTTTACCTGTAGTTGTTCCACCAGTTGCATTAGCATAACCTGGATCCATATAAGACAAATAAAATTCAAATGGATAAACTGAATCTATGTCATAGTCTGATGGATTTGAACCAAAACTACCATTATTGTAATATCTAGCCCAACCAGTCTTAGCTCTTTCTACGTTTATATATTTTGGCTCATTATGATAAGTTCTACGTATGGTCGTGTATTGATTGTCACAAGTCCAATATAATAAATCATCAATTTTATTTATTCCTGTTATGATAGTATTTTTATCAAAGTGTAAAGCGTTATTATCCACATTACCACTATCTCTATATACAGTTGTTATTAAATCTGTATTTATGTTATATTCTAATATTAAATGAAAAAAATTTCTATGCCACACAAAATAATATAAACAGTTTGTTGGAGAATCTTCATAGCAACCAACAACTTTGTAGTCTCCTGCAACTGAGTTTGCTATCCTTTCTGAGTAGGTTTCTTTTTTCATTCCTCTCACATTTTCAAGAAGCATTGTGTTTCTATCCTCAGAGGATAAAACCCTTATGTTTTGAGCATAATAATAATCTCCATTGGGTAAAACCCTGGAATCATCATCTCTGTTAAGTCCACCTTGAAAATTTCTTTTATCCTGCATTTATCTAAATTTTTGGAGCTTGTTTAAACGATTTCCTTATAGTCTGTAAAGCTTCTTGTTTTGTAAAACTTAACATTCTAGCTCTCGCAAGTCTCTTTTCATTATAATACTCTTTCTTTGCAGCTTCTTTTTCTGCTGGAGGAAAATTCCTCTTTCTCTGCATAGACTTCCAATATATGTAAGACTTCATTGCGTCAACCATAAACTCATGAACAACAACATGTCCCTCTTTTGGGTGTCTAAGAGAATTAGATATATATTCTAAAATAATCTTTTTTGCTGACAAGTCAGAACTAAAATGTATTGTAGAGTTTTCTAAATCAACTCTATAATATCCATTGGCATTATTTCCACCACCAACACCATATTCTTGAGTATATTCAAAATAAGTTGGGTTTAATTCATCATCATTCACTTGAGTGGAATTAGCAGCAGTAGATATAAGTGATTTTTGATTTCTTAAACCTAAAGGATGTATATCTCCATCATTACCATAAACCCCTATCTTTGTATATTTAACGTAATCACCAGGAAGTGTAGCAGTTAATGTGTTAGCGTCAACTATAAGTTCTACAGTTCTTATTCCACCACTAATATCAAAGTTAAATTCTTTTAAACCATTTAATCCAAGTTTAAAATATCTGAGAAATTCATTCTCACTTGTTTTACCTTCTTCTACAAGAATATCATTTATTATTTCTTCTAACTTTATATACATTATACTATATCTACATTATCATTAGTTAAATCTTCTTTTGCTGCCCTCATGGTTGTAAACGTAGAAACCAGAGATGCTATCACATCTTTAATTGCGTCTGATGGCATTGGAAATTCATCGTTAAATCCTAGAGAACTTGACTTTGACAGCATCCATACTAATATGTAAGACTCTGCATTACTTATTTCACCAAACCCTAAATCAAAATTTAAAGCCTCATTATATAGGTATATTCTACCCTCTTGTCTATACCAGTATTTTCTACCACTTAAATTTATAGCACTATCATACATTTTTGAGTATATACCAGGATTAGGCATCCTAGAGTAGCAAGTCATATCATTACCTTTAGCTAATTCAGCAAGTTCTTTACTGCCAGCTACTTGAGAATAAGAAGCTAAAGTTGTGCCAACAGTACCAATAGTTGGAACCACAACATTAGAGAATCCACCAAGTGGGTAAGATTCTTTAAATATCAGTTCACTACTTGCCCCCTCTGGGCCATTAAAATCAACCTCGACTCCATATTGTTTTAAAATTGCACCAAACCTATTGATAAACATTCTTCTAACTTCTGCAGAACCTATACCACTATATGCATCTGATTCCATTTCTTCTGCATCTATTGTTAATGCACAGTTTAAATAACAAGAACCTTTGGCTTTAACACCCAAAGAGTCTGCCTCCATATCAAATAATCTTTTATTTTTAGGATACCATATCTGGACGATTAATCCTGATGTGGGGTATGTGTCTTGGTCACCTGCAGTCCACGAAGAATTAAGTGTTGGGTTTGCTGTATCTGTAGTTATAATAGATTCATTTGTTAAAACTGATTTTATATCAAAATTATCAGCGTTTGTTGCACCAAAACTACTAGCAAGATCACTACTTATAAATCTAAAATTTTCTCTAAAACTATCATTTACGCCTTCATTATGTTGAAAGTAGTGAAAATATAAACGATTTCCTTCTAAAAATTTAGTAAAAGCTTCGTTTTTCATTAAACTAAAATGAAGGAAAGCTGGCTTAATACTTCTTTCAGTAACTGGCCTAGCATTATTATAAGAGTCTGATGGCTCTTCATAATTAAATGTAAACTGATAACTCTTAAGTGTTGATGCATCAGGGCCATGCTCAAACGATAAAACAAACTTATTTCCTATATCATGAGTCCCTGTTTTAAGGGTAAAGTCAAAACCATTATCACTATAAGCACCATTATCCTGAGTGTAAGCTGGTGCTACAACATTAAAAGCGTCAACATGATCTTTATACGCTGGACTAGTCATTCTACAAACTCTGTATATGCTTCCATCGTTTGGTAGATTTACTGGCATTTGAGGAAGTTTTGCATATGGCCTTGGAGAGCTTCCAAAAGTTTCATCTCCTGATAACAATAATTTATGATAACTTAAAAATTCACTTGGAATTTCATGTTCTCCTATAGCAGCGTTTTCCATTACAGTTTTTCTAACTAAAGCATCTCTCTCATGTTCTAAGAGGGTTCCAACTTCTTGCATTGTAGCCTTAGAGTCATCGCTTATATCTCCACCATTTACTAATTTAAGAACCTGTTCTACTATTTGTCCTTTTGTTGCCATTATTTACCTTGTTCTACTACTGTTGTTGTACCATATTCTACTATATTAGCTTCTCTAAGAGTTACACCAATATATGCCAATATTCTGTGAGCAATTTCTTTATGTGTGCCTTCTGTTAAAGTTAACTGAACTGCACTAGATGGGTTATAAACCTCTATATTGTTTATTACATTAAATGCCCAATTTGGAGCTGTTGGAGTTTGTATATATCTTAAAATAACATTTCCATTATTAATTGGACCACTATCAGTAATATAAATTCTAAAACCTGTTGAAGTTATTACACCTACTGGAAAATCTTCAGTTGGTGGATTTAATTGACTTTTTACCCTTCTAGTTATTGAACTAGAGTTTACCATATCAACCTCAACACCATTATATGTTAAGCTTAAAAAATTTAAGTAATCTGCTGGAAATGTAAAAACTTCACTAGTAACTGTTAAAGTAGCTTCAGTTATTACTCCATACAATTCGTCTTGCAATTGAGAATTATCTTTATATCCATTAACAACACCATCTTGAGAAATACTACCAACTCTATCTTTAATAAGATCCAACTGTGCTCTAGTGGCTAATAAATTAAATTCAGATGGTTTTATCCAACCCCTGTTCTCTTTATTGGCCATTAGCTTTACAAATTTATATACTTCATCTATTGTCATAATATACAAATATAACAAAAAAAAGAGGGTTACAAAAGCAACCCCCTCTAAAAAACAGATATAGAATTTTTATTAGCTGTTAAATTTAGCTATTTGTTTTTTCATTTCTTCTAAGACTAACTCACCATCTCCATCTAAACAGAAGTCTGCAAAGTGGTTAACTCCATTAACTCCAACAGGTATATGTGTTATCAATACTCTTTCGTTACCTCTTTTCCAAGATACTCTATTTACTTGAATATCTATAATTCCATACTCTCTAGCGTTAACAATAACCTCTTTTATAGCTGTCTTAGGATCATCTAATCCTGCAATAAAAGAATTAGGATCTTTCTTAGCCAACATCTTCATGTCATATCTAATTTCTTCTGTTGACTTATCAACATTAACTCCTAAAACCTTAGCGTAACCAACTAGCTTTCCAAAAGGCATTTTAAGTGCTAACTGCATAGCATCTATCTCTTTCATCTCTCTGTCTATAATCTTCTTAGCATCTGAGGATTTATCTACCAATTGAAAAGATGGTGCACTATTTTTCATTCTATTAGGATTGTTTTTGTTAGCATTACAAACATCTAAATAGTTTTTCAAAGTTGGGTTCTGATTACTAACAGTAATAAAGCCTTCACTAAATGTTATAGGTGCTCTAACCTTAGAGTCTTTCTTTTGTTCATCTTCATAGATAGAAGCTTCTCCAGGTATATATCTTATTTTTCTATTAACCTGTTTTATAGGATCGTAAATAACGTCTTCTGCTCTAATCATATATACAACAGGGTATTTCCATCTTCCTGACCTATCTTTCTTTCTACCTTTAATTAATTGGTATATAGATGGTTTTTCAGATGTTTTATTAAAAGGATTGTTAGCAAAAGGATTGTTTGATTTTTTTGGCATTGGAGGAACTTTAAAGTCTACCTCTGCCTCAACTGGTTCTAATACTCCTGTATTAACTTCAGTTTTCTTTTTTGGGAATGTTTTTTTCTTATTCATTATATTAAATATTAAATTAAAATTAAAATTAAATACCCTTGGAAAGGGAGTAACAGGGCTTTTACATGCATGGCTACCCCACTTTCCTTAGATATGTTCTTTATACTGCCTGTGTATCATTTCAAGACAGTTCGCAATTATGATGCATCAACTACTGCAATAGATGCACAAGCTGTAATGTGCGTACTGCAAAATACTGAATTTTCACTGTCTGCAATATTGATAAAGCCATAGTTACCACCACTTGCTCTATTAATAGCTTCAACAATGTCTTGAATAGCTTCCTTGTGCTTACCACTAGTAACAGTAAGTACAGCGTGAGCTGCATCTATACCTGAGTCAGCGTCATTTTCTTGACTAGACTCAAAGTAAATTCTCAACGAAGTCGCTGATATATACTCCATGTGAGACATTTGGTCAGCAGGAAAACAAACTACCTGTTCAGTAGCTGCTGTTCCATCAGGAGCAGCACTTGCGAAATATAACATATTTTTCATCTTATATAAAGTTTAAAAGGTTAATAATTAAGATTTCTTGATTAACATAAATCTGTTAGGAGCAAATCCTTCAAAACCTCTCTCAGTTCTATAGTGAGACTTCAAGTTATCTTCAGAATTAGTCTTATTCTTAAGAACAGCAGAACCTGTTAACCAGTGTTCCATCTCTCTTGAATAACCATTTGCAGCTTTATATCTGATTCTAAGTGATGGTATCTTTGAACCACTCTTAGCATCACGCTGAGTATCCATAGGAATACACATACCATAGCCAGGATAATTAAATCCAGAAGCTCCTACTAACTTAGGGTGATTAAATAAATCATAAGTTTTCTTATGAAATGTATATCCACCTCTAGAGAATGAGTTGAAGCCTAAGTTTAACGCCATATTTTTATTGTTGTTAAACGTACCATAGTTAGCACCTCCAGCAGCATACGCACCTTGAGCAGCTAATAAGTCATCAATATCTAAAGATAAATCAATACCAGCGTAAAGAGCCATCTCTTTAGCACCTCGATATTTATCTAAAGACTTAACGATAGCATCAAAGTCTGCCATAGTTATTGCAGAAGAACCCAAGTCCATAGACTGACCTCGACTTTCAATAAAATCTAACAAACCTTCAGTACCTTTTTGAGTCATATTAGTTTGACCTGATACAACTTGCTTTCCTAAGATTAATTGTAATTCGCAATAATCTAAGAATCGCTTATAAGTATCAGCTTCACCCTTTAAGTACCATAAGTAACCAGAACCCATCTTTTCGTTATCTACTTTAAAGTAAATTACGTTAGTAGCTTCAGTACCTGATACCTCAAATGATTCCTTGATAATCATA
>TARA_R100000664_G_scaffold1533_5_pt1 | contig 10071 bp, 17 predicted proteins | sample TARA_R100000664 | Tara Oceans TARA_R100000664 (sample SAMEA2622705) | marine metagenome | biome: marine biome (ENVO:00000447); feature: deep chlorophyll maximum layer (ENVO:xxxxxxxx); material: "saline water (ENVO:00002010), including plankton (ENVO:xxxxxxxx)" | depth 115 m | reverse complement strand
AATTTATGCAGAGAAGAGGCTCCAAAGAATTTTACCAGACAAGAAGAAGTAGGTTATTCTTATGTTTATAAACAGCCAGAAGACGAAGAAGAGGAAGAGATGTGTAAAAACGCTATGGAATTCTGTCCAGTAGAAGCTATTGGGGATTTCGGATGAAGATATATTGTGTCACTTGGAAAGACGAAAGATGGAGCGCTGATAAAGAAACGTTAAAAGCTATAAATAAAATGATAAGTAAAAACATCAAAACAAAGAGTAGTTTCCTTAGCCCTGAAACTGTTTTGTTATATTTTATGTATTGTATAGGTTTTGTCTATCATAACTTTATGTCTTTCGTAAAATGGGTTATAAAAAAATGAAAGGGTATAAACAAGGTTTGTTCACAGGCTTAGCCACTGTCGTAACCGCTACATTAATTGCGTTTACGCTTTACCATATGATAGTTAGTGAACCTACTAGAATAAAACAAAAAGAGCCAGACCTACCCGTTTTAAGGACTGGTTCAGGAGTTAGATAATGGCGCGATTACTCAGAAAGCTAACTGTCAAAGAGCATATAATTTGCGTTTATAATATATGTAGATACGAACTTAAAAAACAATGGAAAGAATATTTAATTGTAGCCGCTGCGCCTTTCGTAGGTTTGTTTTTGCTTTACTGTATAGCTGTATTGCGATAACTCTATGCGGATGTTCAGGGACATGGGTATGGCAAGAAGACTATCCTAAGTATAGAACAATGTCTTTTAAGTGCCCACAATGGAACTATAACGAAGCTTACGATGAGCTTCATCACATTTATGCAACTAGACAACATGAACCAATCAAAATTAATGACAAGAAGTCAGGTGAGTGAAGAACTCCTAAAAAGAGGCTACACAAAAAACGAATATCCCGGAGTTTGGAATACTCCCAATGGGGAAAAGGCAGCTTGGTTTATAGCTGCGAAAAGGGAAGGGTTAGATTTCGACAGGAAAAGTTGGGGTCCGGAAATTCTAGCGTGTAAACAACGTTGGAAAGACCGTAAGAATGACAGACCTGCCGTGGGGAATAAGGGATAATGATATACATTCCAAAGGAATAAAATCTTGGAGTGATAGACAACAAATAGGTTCGGAACTATCTAGTTCATCTTCGGTTAGGCGGGCTTATTCAGACATGCTATTTGGAGATTATATTGTGCATCAAATAAATGAGACGATAGAGTATAACGCTATATACGATGCCATAACTCCTTATAAATTAGATCTACTCGCTTAGTATTTTTTTCTAAAATGAACCATCTTTAGTGTAAAATAATTCAAATGATAGTCGATCTCACTAATCAAATCGTAGCAGAAAAAGAGAAAAAAACTCTTAACAAACCTTTTCGCACGCCGGGTGGCCCAAAAAAGTTTTCCGTATACGTTAAGAACGAGAAGGGAAACGTTGTAAAGGTTAACTTCGGCGACCCAAATATGGAGATAAAGCGCGACGACCCTAATCGGCGCAAGAATTTTCGTGCTCGCCATAACTGCGACAACCCCGGGCCAAAAACAAAGGCTCGCTATTGGTCATGTAAAATGTGGAGTAAGAAAAGCGTTACTCAAATGACTAAGGGCTCATATCCGGGATATGATTGGGACGGTGAGACTATTTTTGACCTTGACGAACTGATTGAAGCTAATCCTGCTCTAGCCTTCGTTGAAGAGGAAATAACAGAAGGGGAAGGAGATTGTGGTTGTGGAGGATGCGGATGTAATGAGATTGAAGCTAATATTGACGCTTATTTGATCGCTAATGAGATTGAAGCCAAATCTACCCCAAAAGAGTTTATCTTTGATAGCCCCGGTGAAGCTATGAAAAAAGCCAAAGAGATGGGGTTTGATGATATCCACAGTCACGGAGAAGGAGACGACGCGGTCTTTATGCCCGGTCCTAGCCATGAAGCCTTGATGGAGAAATTAGAGTCTAAAGGGAGCCTATGGAGGAACATCCATAAAAAAAGAGAGAGAATTAAAAAAGGCTCTGGCGAAAAAATGAGAAAGAAGGGCGAAAAAGGAGCCCCTACATCTGAACAGATGGAAAAAGCTAAAAAGAAGAAAACTTATGCCTCTGAGTATGAAATGACTTTGGAAGAGTATGATGAAGTCATGGACTTGGAAGAGGTGCTAGCCGCAAGACCCGGCCGTAAATCTGGCGCTCAAACCCCAGCGAAACCTAGCGAAAGGAAGAAGGGCTCTTCTAAAAATAAACCGGGAAGCGCAGGAAGCAAGGGAGGTAGTATAACTTTTTCCGAGAGTATTATTAAGTCCTTGAAAGAAAAAGTTAAAAAACATAACGCTAAAAGCAAAAAGAAGGTTACTCTTGGTCAGCTTAAAAAGGTATATAGGAGAGGAGCAGGCGCGTTTTCTACTTCTCATCGCCCCGGTATGACTCGTGGAGGGTGGGCTATGGCTCGCGTTAATATGTTTTTAAAGATGAAACGGGGCGGTAAAGTCAAAGATTCTTATCGTAAAGCCGATGGGGACATATAATGTCAAATAAGGAACAACTCCAAGACATGATAGAGGTACTTACGTACCTTGACGTAAGGAATCTAAATGAAGAGTCTCAAGACGAAGCTACTTACATCGTTAACGATATCATAATATCTTTAGAAGAACTAATAGATTTGCTATAAAATACTTTATATGTATGAGTATAGCGCTCAAGTTTTGAGGGTTGTTGACGGTGACACCGTCGACGTCTTAATTGATTGCGGTTTCTCCACTTTTCGCAAAGAAAGGGTTCGTTTGTATGGAATCAATGCTCCTGAGTCCCGAACACGCGACAAAGAAGAGAAAATAAGAGGCTTGGCGGCCAAAGAACGCCTAGACGAATTGATCAACAATACCGAAGGTAGCATCGTAATCAAGACTGAGTTAGACAAAAAGGGTAAGTTCGGCCGGATATTAGGAGTGATTTGGGACAAATCTAAAAAGAAAAATTTTAATAACATGCTTGTTACAGAAGGTCATGCAGTAGAATACGACGGGGGTAAAAGATGAGTCCAGACACGCTTCCAAAAAGGGTTTTCTTTTGCCTGTTGGTAATTATTATTTTTATAGGCTTTATGACCTCCGGATGCCATTCTACTAAATGGGAATGGATGCCAAATAGTAACGAAAATCAGCCAAATAAACATAAGACCACTGGGCCTTCAGCTTTAAATCCGCCTACGCCGCAAGGAATAACTATTCTTAAAGGCAGTTTTTAATGAATTTGATTCATAATATTTGGTTTGGGCCAAATAAAGTAACGTACGATTGCTATTTTGAAAGCGTTAGAAAATTCTTGCCCGGCTGGTCTATAAGAGAATGGTCTGATTCGGACTTGCCAGAAATAAAAAGCATCGCCGAGAAAATAGATAAAAATTTACTTATATGTTTTGAAGAGTATGCAAAGTATCCAGTAATACTTTCTGACGTTTCGCGCCTTTGTATACTCCATGAATACGGAGGAATTTATAGTGACTATGATGCCGCTTTTAGGTCTTTTTTTGTTAGAGATTTAATTGAAAAAGATCCTAGTAAGCCTTTTTTTGTTGTTGAAAGATATATTTCCCTAGAACAACAAGAAGCTTCAGCTAACTTTAAAAATAGAAATGGGAAACCGGAAGATAAAAGAAGAATTTGCAATGGACTTATCTATAGTCCTAAAAATAGTTCTATCATTAAAAGCCCTGAAGAAGAAATTAAAAAAATTTCTGATAAATACAAAATTGATTTACAACCAGAAGACAGACGGAGAATTGTAAATAGTCTTATTTATACCCCTGAAGATAATTGCATCGTCCTAGATCTTTTAAAAGAAATTTCAACAAGGTTAAAAAGAAGAATAAAGATAGAAGAAGATTATGATGTCCTTTGGTTATCTGGGCCTGATGTTTTTAGCCATGTAATAAATCGGACTTCTCACAATTGCAATTTACTTGAAGAAAAAACTGAGCCTCACTTCGGGGGAGGCAATTCTACTATATGTGAGTTTTTCAGCGGACTTGGCGAAAACCATTGGAGAAAACAAATAAAAGCCCTAAATAAAAAGGAGCAAATAAATGTAGTATATATTGGCAACTTTAGCGGCCCTACAGGTTATGCTAATGCAATTAGGGGTTATTTTAAAATATTAAGTAATCACCCCAAGATATCAATAAAAACCATAAACGTAACAGGCGGCGATTATGGAGAAGAGCCATATAACTTAGAAAAATCCTTAGTTAGAGGCCTTAAATGCATCCCCGACAAGTATACTGTACTTTACCATATAGAGCCGGGAGAGGACAATATGGAATGGAGTAGTGGAAAATGTGGCTTTGATATATCACAAATAATTGCCAACGCGAGCAAAAAAATAGCTTTTGTAGCTTGGGAGCCTAAAGGGGCTCCTCCAATGTGGAAGGCTTTTTTCGATAAATATTTTGACGAATTAATAACCTTTTGCCGCTTGCAAAAAGATAACTTAAGTTCAGTTACAGATAAGCCTGTCCACTTAGTCCCTCATTCAATAAACTTAACAACGTCTACCGACACAATTAATTCGGATAAATTTAGAATATTGTCTATGTCGCAATGGTCAGATAGAAAAGGCTTTGATATACTTATACAGGCTTTTTTATGTGAATTCTTTGAAGAAGAAAATGTTGAGCTTACTATAAAGACCTTTGGGCAACAAAATCTACCCCGTGAAAAGTCACAAGCCCTAGAGTCTATAAAAAGATTTAAGCTTAATTGTATGCGTTACCGCCAACTACCGAAGTGCCAAATTAAATTATGGTGGGGAGGGATAACATCCAAACAAATAAACAGCTTGTACCAAAACATAGATTTGTATGCGACCACGACGAGAGGAGAAGGGTTCGGGCTTACAATAGCTGAAGCTCTAGCGAAGGGTATAAGGGTTGTCGTTCCCGACCAAGGAGGCCATTTAGATTATATACATGAAAATAATTATTTTATCAAAAGTAGGTGGGAGTCTTTAAGGTGTGCTGGATGGAGCCGCAATTATTCCTCTGAGATGAAATTGGTTGAACCAGATTTTGAAGATACTAGGAGACAGTTAAGAAAAGCTTACGAAGATTTTACAAATAAGAAGCAGGAATGGGCAAATAAACAAATAGCTAGTCAGAAATTTACAATGGATTATCTTTCGGAGGATAAGATAAAAAGTAGTCTAGAAAAAGCATTAGGCATATAATAATCATAAATGATTATTCCAACAGAAAAAAGAGATCTTCGGCCGCTAAAATTTATAGCATGGTTGAACTTTTTCACCTGCCTAATGATCCTTATCAACGTTTTATGTCTAATTGCGAATGATTTTTCGCCAAATAAACACATTACGCCTGAGCAGGAACGTAAACTAACCGAAGCCACAGCGGTGATGAAGGAAGTCGCAGAATTTATAAAAAAACATGACTAAAAAAGAGATAATAGCTTGGTGGGTATTGATATTCTCAATACTTGCGATGAACTGTTATTTAGCATCTCAATACCTAGTATGATTGAACTAGCCTTACAAGTTGCGTCAGGACTAATAATTTTTACAGTTTGTATGTTTGCGTGGAGTTTAACTAACAAAAGTGATAAATGACTTATAAAGAACTATTATTTAAGATGGCTCGCAGAGGGATGCTTACCCTCTCTAATGATAAAGACGGGCGAGGTTTGTTTTGGGCAGGAATGAACAACCTTGAAGCCCTTGAAAAAGAATTTAACTGGGATGACTTTGAAGGTGATTTACCCCCAAATAAAGAGTTTTATATAGATAAACAAGGCCGGAAGCAAGAGAAGCATAATGGGTACGAGTACAGCCAACCAATGTTCGCAGAAGCGAATGAAAAAAGGCCAAATAAACACTAATAATGACAATGAATCCTGAAGACGTTCAAGACAGAAGAACGGTGGTTTGGTTAGGCGAGATTCCGCCGGGTAAAGAAAATGAAATGAGATACCCGACGGAAGAAGAAGTGGAATTATCTCTTTACGTAATGGAGAATTTATCGGAGGAAGAATATGATAAGATGACAGAAGAAGAATATAATGAGTTTGAGAAGGAAGCGAAACATATAATAAGAAAAAGATTACAAAGTCAATCGTGAATGAAAAAATGCCAAATAAACACTTATATATAGTGGAGAATAAAGATATTACTTGGGAATACGACAAAGATTCTTTGCGCGAGAAGATTTTAGAAGTTTTAGACCAGATAAGAACAGAGAGGAGCCAAATAAATTTTGATTCCGAGGCCGCGAGACAAAGCATCGCTAGTGTAATAGTAGATGAATTGTGAATGAAAAAACGCCAAATAAACACATAGTTCCTGAATGGCCTTTGAATAGCGAGTGCGTAGATAGACCAATTATGAATGAAAAAATGTCAAATAAACACTATTTGCCCGAAACGCAAAGCTACACGTTTGATGATGAAAAGAATGATTGGTTAGAGGAACCTCATAATTTTTATTTTTTTGAGGGAGAGGATGCCAAGGTAATTTATCAGTATTATGATAAATTGGACGAGGCTAATTCATAAAAAAAATTTTTTTGAAATTAGAGCATCGTTTTTTATCCGATGCTAAATTTCTTATTTTTTTCCCTTTATAAAAATTATTTTTTCAAAAGTGATTTTTTTTCATTTTTAGGGGTTGACAAGGTTCCCCGCTTGCCGTATGCTTATCTTCGCCATGATTACTACATCAAAGCAAGCGACACTAAAACAATCCGACGATTTCCAATCGGTTTCGTTCGGAATCAAAGAATCGGGGTTGTCCCATATCTTTAATGTACTGCGAAATCAATTATATTCTGATAAGGTTTTAGCAGTTATCCGCGAGTATTCTACTAATGCGGTAGACGCTCATATTGAAGTGGGTAAAGCAGACACTCCTATTAAAGTGACTTTGCCAACTCAAATGACTCCTGAGTTCAAGGTGCGTGATTTTGGGCGCGGCTTAACAGAAACTCAAGTATCTGAGATTTACGCGATGTACGGTGAATCTACCAAGCGCGGCACAAACGAGCAAATCGGGCAACTCGGCCTCGGTTCAAAATCAGCGTTTGCATACGGTGATAATTTCGTAATCAACTCATTCGTTAAGGGAACTAAAACAACCTACAACGCTTTCATCGACCCATCTGATGTTGGGCAAATCTCCAAGATTCACTCGGAAAAGACTGACGAGAATGATGGTATTGAAATTGTCATTCCGGTAAAGTCTGATGATTATGATGAGTTTTATCGTAAAGCTACTAATCTATATAAGTATTTCAAAGTTATTCCAAATGTTCGCGGAGCAAACCAAGAGCAACTAAAGAATGATTTGAAACGCGATGAGATTGTGGTTGGCAAGGACAACTGGAATCTTGTAAAAGGTGATTCTTATGCGGTCATGGGCAACATTGCCTATCCATTATCTTCTGGTGCGTTAAACATAGGTTGGCAGGATGAAAAAACTGATTTGATTTCGTCAGGCGTTGTAATTGATTTTGCTATCGGTGATTTAGAAATTTCCGCTTCACGGGAAGCATTACAATATACTGACTCCACCAAAAAAGTCATTATTAACAAGCTCAACGAGATTATCAAAGAGTTGCCAAGTGTTTTGGGCGAGAAGTTTGAAGAATGCGATACTTTATGGGAGGTAAAGCACTTATATAATGAGGCTTTTCGACATGGAGGTTTTGGGCAAAAGATTCGTAAGATAGTCGAAACCAAGGGTATTTTATGGAATGGTATCAAGGTTACTAATGGCGAGTTCTCCAAGAGAAAATGGAAGGATGAGCTTATTGAGTTAAAGTATTTTAGTAAACCTAATGGTTATGGTACTCGCAGGAGAGTGAAGGGCGACGAAGCTCAAAACATCTATGTAAAGTCTAACACTTTAGTAATTATAGATGATATGCCTTCGCATCATGGTAGATTGAATCGTATCGCGCCTTTAGTGGAAAATTACGATAAGCGTGATGAAAACCACAAGGATACTCCCGTGTACGATAGCGTTTACTTGTTAAATTTCCGCAATAGTAAAGCCAAGCAGGAGTTTTACGATGAAACCAAGTTCGACTTTGCGACAAAGAAATTGTCAGAGTATCCCAAGGTTGTATTGCGTGATATATACCCAAGCAATTCAACTGTATCGGGCGGCACTACCACTAAAAACTCAAAACATAGCACCAAGGTTTTTTCTCTGGATAAAACTGCTAGTTATGGAAATTATCATACTTGTCGCAGCGATTACTTTCAGTCAAATGAGGTAGATTTAGATAATGGAGGTGTTTACGTTATCGTAGATAAATTTTATTGGGGTAAGCACGTTGAAGGTTCCAGTCATCCTCAAGCATTGCATAACAAAGTAAAAGCATTAGAAGATTGCGGTATCGACGTTCCTGAGATTTACGCTTTAAAGGGTACTGAAAAGAATGAGAATGCTATCGAAGCAAAAGATTCCAAGTGGGTATATTTCGAGGATTGGGCTACTGCTGCTTTTGCCAGTTACTTGAATGACAATAATCTCAAGCAGAGATTATATGACAGGGTATTCGCTAATTTCCATGAGAAAAAGTGCGATAGGAACGATATGTTCACCGAGGCATTTTTGGAAATGAATGAAAGGAATGACGATTTTCATTCTGGTTTGGTAGAATCTCCCGCGAAGGATTATCTCGATAATTATACCAAGATGATACGAAAAACCGATAGAGACTTGGATAAATTGGAAGCGGCATTTCGACTCGTTGGTGCTTCTAAATACGATGAAGAAAATTATCATAGGGGATATCTCAGAGACAATGATGAGGGTAAAGATAATATCATGCGTCCTAATACACGCTCTATATTAGATGATATTGAACCTACTTTTGATTTGTGTAAGGTGAATCTTGAACTGATGGAGAGATATCCAATGGTTAGGTTTATGGATGATTCTCATTTTGGTTGGAGAAATCACCGTGAAGCGATGGAAGCTACCTTGAACTATATAAGTATAGTTGAGGCAACATATAATCTTAAAAAAAAGATAGAAAAAACAAAACAGTCAAACGCTGATTTACTTGTAAAATTCTCAGAGAATACATTTTTGAAAGCTAACTAATAACAGGAAAGGAATACTATGTTACCGTATATATTAACTGATAACTCGCTGACCATTATAGTAGATGGCAAAGCACTAACGATGGAAGGTACAAATCCATCATTCAACGAGGCAACCAAACTTCTTTCAGAGGAACGATTTGATGAATTGCCTAACTTATTCGACATTCCAAAAGCGGTCGAAAAATTCGCAGATGGAAACATTTCGGTTTCCGATGGCGAGGTTCGCTATAAAGGTGAAGCGATTCACAATCACGTTGTAGGTCGAGTCCTCGATTTTATGCGTCAGGGATTGCCTTATAAGCCTCTGGTGAGGTTTTTGGATAAGCTGATGGAGAATCCATCACGCCGAGCAGTTAACGAGTTGTACGCATTCCTTGAACACAAGGCGATGCCGCTGACTCCCGATGGTAATTTTCTCGCCTATAAAGGCGTGAGAGACGATTATACTGATTGGCATTCTGGCAAATTCCGCAACCAAGTCGGTGATGAGCATGAAATGATTCGTAATAATGTCTGCGATGACGCTAACATTGGATGTTCTCATGGTTTTCATGCGGGTAGCTTGGAATACGCTAAAGGATACGGCAATGGAGGGCATTTAATGGTTGTTGAAATCGACCCCCGTGACGTTGTTAGCGTTCCGTTGGATTGCGACCAGCAAAAGTTACGCACCGCAAAGTACAAGGTGGTTTCGCATTTTGAAAAGAAGTTGGAAGAACCAATGTGTGATGATTACGGTGAGTATGTCGAATTAGATGATGAGGGTTCCGATGAGAATACGCATTGGGATAATGGCTTTGATGCTGGCTACGAGGCAGCAAAAAAGGATTTAGTGGATTCGCTTTCCACTAAAAAGTGATGTAGTAGTCATAACAATGATTCTGTCAGAGCATTTGGGTTTTTCGTGATTTAGTCCAATATAAGTCTCTGGCAGGATTTTTGACTGCTAAAAAACACTAACCG
>TARA_R100000664_G_scaffold27406_1_pt1 | contig 10121 bp, 11 predicted proteins | sample TARA_R100000664 | Tara Oceans TARA_R100000664 (sample SAMEA2622705) | marine metagenome | biome: marine biome (ENVO:00000447); feature: deep chlorophyll maximum layer (ENVO:xxxxxxxx); material: "saline water (ENVO:00002010), including plankton (ENVO:xxxxxxxx)" | depth 115 m | reverse complement strand
CTTCCAGGATAATTGCGTGCGATGTGCACATAAATCTTAGACATCCATCTAATATCTTCAATACAACCCTTAAATGTTGCATCATCGGCTAGGGTGCCTGTGTCATTTCCTGGTTGTCCGCGAAATATTTTTGACATCGCACAATCGCGTAGGTCTCTAATTGTCCATAAAATTTTTAGTTCTGGATTTGCATTTAATAATTTTGATACCTGACTTAAATTATCAATATAACACGTATCACACTTGCTTAGATAATCATGTGGAATTATTCGCGGTTTTCTAAATATTGTTTTGTCTTCTGCTGGCTCTGTAGCCCTTAAAAAATCAGAAGCGCGTAATGACTCAAGTGTCATATTTGTGCCTGTTCTACCACAACCTAAAACTAATATCGACATTAAGCATCTCCTTTTCTTTTTGCATAAATTTCATCTGTGTCGGTAATCAGCATAATATCAAATCCAAAAGCATCTAATTTTTGCATGATTATGTAATTCTTTGCTTTATCATGAAATTCAATTGATATTTGTTTAATTTTGCTAGCGGTGCCGCGATCGAGCGATTCAAATATTGAATACTCGGTACCCTCTACGTCCATCTTTAGATAATCAATTGTTTGTATATTGTATTCATCAAACAAGCCATTAAGAGTTAGTGTAGGCACCTCATATTCATCAATTCTAACTGATGCATCATTACCGAGTTTTTTCTTATGATTTCCAAGAGTATTTGACCATTGATGATATTTGTGATAACCTTCTTTATTTTTTTCTCCTGAAAATTCAGTAAACGTAACCGGACCTGAACCAAAACCAACGATTGCCTTTTCAATAATTTCAACATTCTTAAAATTTTTGTTTCTCATGATTTGACAATTTCTTACTGATGGTTCTATAGCAAATATTTTAGCATCCGAAAACAAGCGTATCCCTTCAATAAACTGCCCTACATTTGCGCCTAGATCAACAATGACTGAATCTTTTGTTATGTCAGCTTCAGCAATAATATGGTTCAATCCTACACCCATGCTAGACACATCACTTAACTTAATGCTGGTCATTGCTTACAATTTCCTTATAACAACTGTCCGAAGGACACCAGAATCTAATAGCTTATTGCTTATAACCTCACACCCACTTTGGTTACAAAGAAAATCAAGATTATAGTATCCAGGTTCCCATGGTGGGTTCAAGCTTATATTTCTTTTTCTATCACCCACAATAATAATAACACCACCTGACGGTATAAGCTGGACCATTTTATTAAATGCCTCTTGTAAATCCCAGTTACCCATTAAGTACAACACGCCATGTAAATACAAGGCATCAATTTCGCAATCGGGCTCAAAATCTTGCAATGTGGTATTTAAGAACCTAATATTTTTTCTTTCGTTTCTTTGGTTCATTTCCCTAAATGGATCAATTGCTGTTACTGTGCTACAGATACTGCTAAACTCGGCTGCGATTCTACCATTTCCACAACCCACATCAACTATATGTTTACCTGTTATGTGCTCTTTAATTTCTGGTAAAACTTCATAAGTAAATACGGTAATTCTATTCGTAGGACCTGCGGCGTCATCGTCGTATGAGTCATACCTTTGTAATCCAGTTCCTAAAATGCTAGGGAATCTCATTGTTTCTTTATCATATTTTAAAAATTTCATTTTGCTATCCTATAAATAACGCTTATCGTCAAACAGGCTTTCGATATATTCGCCATGTGCTTCTCTATAATCATCAGGCATATATCGAGATATAAGCTGTATATCTTTCTTTGTTATTCCACAATTTGTACCCCATGTTCTTGGAGATTCGAACCGTGGGGCTGGTGTTCCTCTGACATAGAAATTTGTAACCTTTAATAAGTCTTCACCTTTAAGCGAAACAATTGTGGCACCATCATTCATAGAAGCAGGCATATTCCCAACTTCAAAATCCCAAATTGTATTATTTGGTTTAAGAAACTTCATGAAATATTGCTTTGACCAAATTGCAGGGTGTAATGATGTTCTGTATGATGCATCTTGATTTAATACTACTAAATCATTATTATAGTCAGACGAAAATTTATTTAAGTGAGTATCAAGCATAGCTTTTTGTGCTCTTCCAGAATTTACTTCGTCTTCTAATATTTTAAACCTGTCAATATCAACAGGTGCAGTAATAAGAAAGTCTTCAATTAGAACAATAAAGTTATCGTCTTCTAATTGCGCAAAATAATTTACAAGTGGTGTAGTCCAATGCTTGCCAAAATATTCTTGTTTACCTAACGAGTGAAATGACGTATTTGGTGGAAATGTTTCTTGAAATAAATCTCTATTATAGCCCAAACAGACTATTTCATTTCCTGGAAAGTATCGATTTAACAAAATTAAATTTGGTTCTACCAAATGTGCATAATAATCAGAGGCTACTAAAAAAATTTTCACTTGACCACCTTGCAATCTTTAAATAGCGGCATTGTTCTTAAGTCTCTGTATGGCGGAATCTCAAGTTGGTCATCATTGTGTTCAGGTAACGTTTGCAACAGTGTCAATCCTCGTGCAGCTTGCTCAGGGGTCATATAAGCATTCCATCCGCAAATTTCAATATCATCGTTAACGTGATCTCTACCTTCATAACGACACTGTTTTAACCATTCAACTGCGGATTTGTCGTCTGTTAAAATTGCTCCGCCCTTTCCAATCTTTAATGTCTTTTTGTGGTGAAAAGATAAGCACATGTAACTTCCTGGAATATACATTCCCGACGTAAATCTCTTTGCAGCGTCATATATTGGGTGTGGTTTTAGTTGATATATTCCCTTCCAGTCGACATCTTCTAGCAACACTTCTGCACCAGCATTCATGATCGCCTGAGGTATTGAAAGATAAGTACTACATGGTATTGTTGCTGATTTTACTTTCAAATATTGACACATCATTGTCACCGCGTCAGTACAGTTATCAGTTACAACTGCATATGGTGACCCACAATATTGTGCCAGGTTTTCTTCAAACATTTCAACGACGCGCCAAGGGCTATTATTTAGTTTCAACGTTACTTTCCTCTTTCATTTTCTTTCTGCAAAAAGAATAATTTGATTTTTATGATGGTGTGGTAAGCTTTCTTCAATAACTCTACAATTTCCATAGTACTTCATAAAAATTTCGTGATAAACAGGTATTTGAGGTTTCATATCTCCGATTATTGCATATTTGCAATTTGGTAAAAAAGATTCAAAAACTTTTTCTTGATATTCTACCGGGGTTTCTGATATTGCCATCCATGACATGAACAAGTCATATTCACCAATGGCTGAATCAATTTCTGTATCTGAATAAAAATCAGCACTTTTTCCATTGACATCTAGAAAAACATCGGCAAATTTTAACATCTCTTGTATTTCTACAATTGAATATTTGCAATCACTCTGTAGTTTTAAATACTCAAGGCACAAATTACCATATGCACCGCCAAATTCTATGACACTCTTTGGAGGATCAGCAATAAGCTCAACTATATTTTTCGCTCTTTGATACATCGCCAATGTATTTGCCTCTAATGGAACTGGCATTAAGTGACCAATTATAGGAGAATTAGTGAACCTTAAATCTCTATCAGCTTCGGTAAGCTCAAGGCCATTCTTAATTCCTGCCCAAAAATTTTCATCACAATCTACAACAAAATCTTTTAATTTTAGCACCAATGTTTTCCCTCTAAAATAATTTTAACATATAAATCATTGCTTTCATACATTGAATTGTTTAATTTTTGTGCTGTTGGAGGTTGTAAACAGAAAAGAACATCTTGATGTATTTGTTTTTTTGCATCGATTTCAGCAACATAAGATGTCTCAACGCTTTTATTTCCAAGCATAACATTAATCAACTCTGATGTGTGAGGCCCGGATGTACCCATTGCAACATAATTGAATTTGCAAAGCATTTCAATTAACATCGATGTCTTTTCGATTCTGTCATCTGAAAAAGACAATTCAATTGAAAACGCTCTAATTTTTTCATGAAGCATTGATTCAACAGCACCTCTAACTGCATTAAGCTCTGAACCTTCTATATCTAGCCACACAAATCCATTTGCTTTCTTATCTCTCAACACATCGTCAATTGACACCGCCTGAATCTCTTGCTTGATATAATTTTTTTGATTTTCTAAGTCAGTCGATATTTTGAAATCAGTTTCACCATCTAGATGCCCCATAAAACCTTCAATCATGCAAGACTCTGCGGCTATTGCATTATTCATCAATGTTCCGGGAAAACTATCTTTCAAATTTTTATACCTATCAACCTGCGGTTCAAATCCAATGACCTGTATATCTGGAAACCACTCCTTAAAAATCCAGGCTTCAGTCTGTAGCAAACCTGGGCCTGCAGTTAGTAAGAATTCAGGGCGAAAACCAAAGACGCCGCTTAACGTTTCACAGACAGTGTGTGCCCAAACAGAACCATTCCATTTTGGATTTTTTGACAGTGTATTTTTCCAATCATACATTTTGCAAGATGTCCTCGTTCCTTATTGCATACGTACCTTTTCTTTGAACTACAATTCCAGCACACTTATTTGCAAATTTAATTGAACTTCCAATGTCTTTTGTAAGAGTGTGGTACACTGCAAACGCAACTAAAAACGTATCGCCAGCACCAGAGACATCAAATACTTCGACGCGTTCGCTTGGATATATTTGTCCATTACATGAAGCGCCATTTGAGCCCATTGTTTTAACAATCGTAGATGACATGTTAAGAGTATGTCCGGCAGAATTGAATTCTTTTTTATTTAATTTGATTATTGAATTCTTAAAACAAGATATACTTTCTTTCTTAGAATCAGCGTAAATCGTTTTGCTTAACTTTTCAGTAAACCTACAGATTTGTTCTTGCCTTAAAAAACCCTTATCATAATCAGATAATATTACTATATCGTAGCCACTGGTGAGCGCGTCGTTGTCTTCTTGCGTTTTTGCGGCTACGAAGAAATCATAATTTCGGTTGGTGTTAATGCTAGTATCAAACCTAATAATCTGCTGATTGCTTTTTATATCAACATATCTAGTCTTAATTGATTCTGATTCTTGAGATATTAACGTTACATTTTTGGTAAATGCTTCAACATTTTTTGCTACGTTGCCAGCCATTCCCGGCATCTCAATGGTTTTAACGTGTTCTAAAACAGGTACAGGAGCTTCAGGTGATAAACGATCACATGTCCCATAGACAAATCTGTCTACACAACTATCACCTATGACCAACACTTTCAACAATTTTGCTTGTTGAATAATCTTTAATTCTGTCGAAGAAAATAAGTTGTTGGGCATATTGTGAACCTATTACTCTTTTATTACGATAATCAGAGCCTACTATCATTATATCTGGACTGATAGATTTGATCAAGTCAATTAACTCTTTGTCTGTTGCAAACATTCTAGCTTCATCAACAGACTTTAAACTAAGCAAAAACTCTTGCCGGTCACTCTCGTTATTGATTGGACGTGTTTCACCTTTTAACTTTTTAACTCTACAATCAGAGTCAACAGCAACGATTAGATGATCACATCTACTCTTAGCAAATTGCAGCATTCTGATGTGACCAATGTGTAACACATCAAAGCAGCCATTAATAAACCCTATCTTCATAAACTTTTTTAATTCCATCTTCAAGAGAAACCCTATCAACTTTATAAAAGCAATTTATTTCTTTATTATCACTGCATGTAAAGCTTTGATATTTTCCTACAAGATGTTGTGGGAATGGTATTTCATTAATCTCAGCACCTGTCAACTGTGAAATTATTTTAGCAACTTCTAAAAATGATCTAGATTTACCTGTTCCAACGTTATAAATTCCTGAAGGGAAATGAATTGATTCTCTTGTTATATTCACAACATCATCAACATGAACGAAATCTCTTTCAAAATTATTACTACCTTCAAATATTTTTATTTTACCTGTTTTTGACTGTAATAAAAACTTATGAACTGGTGAAGCCATATCACCTTTTGAATCTTCATTTTGGCCGTAGACGTTAAAGTATCTTAAGCCAACTATTTTTGCATCTGGGTTATCAATAATTTTTTGCTTTGCAAACATGTCAAAACATGCTTTGCTAACCGCATAATAATTCAGAGGATCTAATCTAGAATCTTCTGAAAAGCCAAAATTACCAAGACCGTAAACCGACGCAGAAGACGCATAAACAAATGGTATTTTTAAATCAATGCAAATATCTAGTAGTTCAGAGCTAAACTGAACATTGTTATACGAGATTTTTGACAAATTTGTTTCTGTCGTTGAAGATATCGCACCTAAGTGATAAACAGATGTAATAGCTCCTGATTTTAAAATTTCTATTGCTATTTCAGGATTGTACATTCCAGCTGTATCAACATCACACCAAAAATCAGTTGGTACTTTTGCAGCCAAATTTGAACCTATAAAACCAGCCGCACCGGTAATCAATGCACTCACTTCAAATATCCACGATTTCTAATAAACGTAACTGAATTGTGAGCATCCATTCTCATTCCTCCGTCATTTTGTGTCCGAGGTTTATTTGGATTTTCCGTAAACTGATAGACATACAATGGTTCATCAATAAATTTTATTTTTTCATAACCATTTTGTTCATGCATAATCTGTTTTATTATGGGTAAAACATATGCCTGATCACACCCCATTGTAAACCATTTATAGTCCCATCTAAAAAAATTATCAATAGGAATCTTTAAAAACTGTCTAACTCGAAAAGTAGACATTGCAGATGTAATCCACGGTGATGTATATGGGTTCCAATTTTCAAAATTCTCTGGAATTTGTTTTGATATTCCAATTTCGCCGGAATGAGAATATTTCCAATTTGTATAAACGTAGTCAACGTTTGGATCTTTATAACACTTCCAGATTTTTTCAAGAACACTAGAATCAGCCAGCCAATCATCTCCGTCCAGCACACAAACAACATCGTCTGGATCACATTTTATTACATACTCATAAAGGTTTAGAAGCTTCCACTTTCTAGTACCACTTGCAACAATATTCAGGTCATATTTTTCAGAAGCATTTGAATTAATTCTGTCCCAGTGTTTTCCGAGCCAATCGCGTGTGTCATCCTGACTTGCATCATCAATAAAAAAATGTTCATCAGGCAATTGCGTTTGTGAAGCTACTGAATCAATGCAACTAATACAAAACTTATGCGAATTATATGATGGTGAAAATACTCTTAATTTTGACATGCTTATTCTTTAATCATAATAGCTGGCTGATTTCGAAGTATCCGTAAGTGAGGTGTTGGTTTTGAAAAATCAACTGGTGTGTGAAATACCCAGCCACCCATCTTTTCGCTTAATTCTTGTGCCAAATTGTCAATATCCTCATCGGATACTTCTGACCAAGGTCTCTGAAAAAACATGTTGTTTTCTGCTGTATCTTCTTGTGTAATGTCATAAAGACTTTCCCAATGCTTCTGCCAATAATTTTTATAGGTCTTAATTTTTCTACTCATATTAAACCAGCTATAATGATGGACACCTGGAAGCTGTGTTATGAGCGAGTTAAACCATTCCTGATATTGTTCAGCAGCCTGCTTATCACCAGAAGCGGCCGCGACTCTGCAGTTATGAATGTCTTCAGTGTAAAACGTTGCGTGGTTAATTCTTTCAAATGTTTCTTTATGAATATAATCGCAACCATCAGTTCCTGGAGCTGCATATAAATTACCGTCATTATCAAATTTTCGAAGCTCTTTTGGAACTCCGTGGGTAATATGCGGCAGATTTCTACTTAACCTCCATTTCCACGGGTTGACATCTAAACGAATTTTTTCAGGACCTCCCCAGTACTCGATAACAGGCAGGCTTATAAGTTCAGCTGACGTTGGGAAATTACGTAGCAAGTCAATAACATTTTTATAATCATCTTCATGGACAATTTCATCAGCGTCTTGCTGCCAGCAAAACTGTGATGTGCATAGCTGTCTGGCTACTGCCTTCTGGTCACCATCAAATACCGCAAATCGTGGATGGTCCCAGTTTCTATTATTTTTCTTGATTACTAATTTTTCTGAATTTTCATCGAAAAGCTTTTGTAATTTCTCCCATGTACCATCTGTTGAACCTCCATCAACAACAACAACCTCATCGCAAAATTGTAACATTGATGTGATTGATTCTTCCCATGGGTAACCATTTTCAATGCAATTAAATGTTGTCGTGTATCCTGACAGTGTGGGATGATAATTCATTGAATGTGCAATTGAATTCCAAAACTTACTTCTGGCAGCATACAAATATGCCTCAGTGTCATCAAGGGGCACACCAGAAAACCATTCTTCATCTTTGTGCTGAACATTACTGTTTAGATGAAGCTCACAGCCTAATAGCTTAGCCTCAATAACCGTCCTTGGGCATGTGTCTCCACCGGGAGGTAAGTAAACAAACCCTTCGGCTTGCGCCATTTCTTCAAGCACTTTACCATATTCCCAACCTTGAATTAACTTATACTCTTTATTATTTTTTTCGCACCATTCAGCTGCAGCTTGAGTACCTTTTATCCAAGAATCTGAACCTACAACAAGCCAACCTTTTCTTTCAACATCTTTGTATTTCTCTCTCAACATTTTCACTGTAATAAAGAACTGATCATCAAAGACTGATGATAATACCCAGTTTTCTTTTTCTCTTAAAAATGGAAAGCGATCAAAATAAATGCCCTGCTGAGCTTCTGACATAAACCAAAGTGATCTAGACCCATAAAAGAAGGCAGATATTAACTTACCGTAAACATCTTCATGGCAGTCGCATTCTTTCTTTTCATTTGCTAAATGTTTTTCAATGCTTCTATATCGACAAAACTTATAATCATATTCAAGGATTGAATATTTTAGATTTGCAACTACTGTTGGGATTAATTTCAGGTCAAAATTAGCAAAATTACCAAATATCCAATATTTCTTATGGCCACTTTGTAATGTTTCGACTGTAACGTCTTGTGAGTTAACACAGAAAACTGAAAATGTTGAGGATTTGATTAGCGCATCTGTTGTAAGTTCAGCGCCTCCGACATATTGCTCTGCAAACATATCTGCAACAAAGACAACATCAACATCATCGGGTATTAAAACATCTTTTTTAGGTTGCGAAGTTGAAAAAGGAGAAGTGATCATAAAAGCCTACCTGTGCCATCTATACAAAGTCATTGTATTTCTAGACAGTTTTTTGTTTAAGTCAGAAAAAAATATTGTACAAAGAATCTAAAGTCTAGAATATTAATCTATCTAGTTATATTAATCTAATAGTATCTAGATCTAGTTTAATCTATTATATTATATTCTATAAATTAGATAGAATAAATTTATCTAGATACTGTTTAGAATATTTCTATTTGTACGTATCAAATTCCCAAGTACATGTTATTGTTACTACGCCAGGAGGACTTGTTGTATTATAAGAAACACCAACAATTTCGCCAGAATCAAATATTGAAGTATCAGGAAAGTTTACTGTATAATTTTGGTTATTACCAAGCCCGGAAACAGAAACCGTTGTGGTTGCAGATGGATTGACGTTTGCATTTCCAGGTCCATTTTTGTGAAATTGAAATTCAGTATTACCTGCCACCGCTGTGGACCGAAATGTTAGCTTAACTAACCTTCCATCAAATGGTGCATTCATTTTATTCAGATCACCAGGAGATGGCGAATCGCTTCCTGTTGTGTCAAATCTAATAAATTGTTGATTGCTTGATCCAGGATCGGATTGGTGTGTTGTAAAGTGTAATTGTCGAGCTCTTAAAGAACCTGATATGACAGCATCTCCACCAATAACTGTAGTACCTCTCGTCGATCCTCCTCTAGACCCTATACTTCCGCTAATACTTACAAAAGTATCTAATGCATTCGCCGCACCATATCCAGGCGCTGTCCCTTGAAGATCTGCTAAAACATGATGGGAGCTGTCATTTTGAATTGTATTTGACTTAAGGTGTAGAGCCTCTCCTGGTACGCCCAGATCAGATGTACCATAAATACTTCCGGAAAATACTACGTCCCCTGCAAAAATAGCATTTGTTCTATCACCTGAATTCCTACCTGTTGTCGAAGCCATAGGGCCACCGATCATTGTT
>TARA_R100000664_G_C2759688_1_pt1 | contig 10283 bp, 8 predicted proteins | sample TARA_R100000664 | Tara Oceans TARA_R100000664 (sample SAMEA2622705) | marine metagenome | biome: marine biome (ENVO:00000447); feature: deep chlorophyll maximum layer (ENVO:xxxxxxxx); material: "saline water (ENVO:00002010), including plankton (ENVO:xxxxxxxx)" | depth 115 m | reverse complement strand
GACCATAAGTACATGCAAGACGTGTATGAGCAATATTTTTTGTTACAATATCATACAAATTGGAGTTTTATAGAGTGGTATAGTCTGCCTATAGGTTTAAGAAAATGGTTTTTTGAAAGATTAATTAGACAAAAAGAAGAAGAAGCGGAAGCACGACAGAGTGCTTCGCGCTCAAAATAATTTAAAATACTAATTATAGAAAGATTATTTTGTATAAAGGATTTATCTACCCATGGCAGACACATTTTCTGAAAAAGATATTGAAACCGCTAATGAGTTACTCGAACAATCAAAAAAAATAAAAGCAGTGACAGAAGAAGCGAAAGAACTCAGAAAACTTTTGAGTGAAGATGTGAAAAACGATATAATCACCGAGATTGAACTTTCTAATCAACGTGTCGCCGCTCTTGAAGCATTTAAAAATAAATTAATTGAAAGCGGCCAAGCTAGCGCAGAATTAAAAAAGAGAACAACTGATTTTTATGAAAAAGAAAGCGCACAATTAGAAAAACTAACAAAAGCATCTGATAAATATGTCTCTAGCACACAAAGAACCAGTGCAATGTTTTCAAAAATAGTCGGCATGGGCGGCGCAGCACTAACTGGTGTCGCTGCCATGAAAATGTTAGGGTTGGGAACAAAAGGTAAATTCGAAGATAACGTATCTAGCATAGTAGGGATGATTAAAAACCCTCAAATGGAATTAGATAGATTATCAACCAGTTATAGAAGGGCAACGGGACAAATTATGAACGCTGATATGGCATCATCAGCGCAGTTCAATGATTCAATAATTCAACAACAAAGAAACTTAAGAGAACTGGGTATACGTGTCGAAGATGTCTTTGCAGCACAAGCAGATCTTCGCGATTCGTCTAGAGCGTTCGCTTTAATCCAAGCACAAAACACTGAAGAGAATCGAAAATATACTCTGGGACTGAGGAGTTTAGCACTCCGAGCAGAGAGAGCAGGATTGTCATATAGAAATTTTGGAGAGATTCTTGATATAACTGGTAAAGTTTTTAGATCTAATAATTTAGAGGGGGCAACAGAAGATTTAACAGAGGCAATTATTGGAATGGGGCGAGCAACGGGTCAAACAGCAGATGAGGTGAAAGGACAATTATCTCAATCTTTAGAAACTCTTGCAGCATATTCTGGACCTAAAGCATTAAATGTTTTTAAAGGTTTATCTGCAATTGCCGCCGAAGCAGGAATGAACGTTCAAGAACTCACTAGTGCCTTCGGGGACTCTTTCGATACTTTTGAAGGTGCGGCACAAAAAACAGGATCTCTTAATGCTCTTCTTGGTTTACAACTAAACAGTTTAGAATTAATGGCAATGAGCGAAGAAGAGAGAGCAATGACTATCCGAGATTCAATTCAAAATAGTGGACAATCCTTTGAAAACATGGGAAGATTTATGAGAAAGGCAGTTGCTCGACAGATAGGCATGTCCACTGAGGCAGCATCCAAATTTTTGCAATCAAGTACAACAAGCATTAAGGACATAAGAAGATTGATGGATGCAGAAACAAAAGATATTGATGTTTTAATGGGTAAGGGTGCTGATGGGCAAAAAAGAATAGGTGAAGGTGCTATAGCAAATGCAGTTTCGATAACCGAACAGATAGACGCAATGAAAGAATCGGCAGTCACGTTAAAAGGTGTCCTTGAGGGCATGAAAACTACCACACAGGCGTCTCTCCCTGTTTTTGGTGCGCTCGCTGACAAATTCAGAGATGTTGTAGCGGAACCAACGGTACAATTCCTTATCGACCGTATCGCTAAAGCCACAGGTGCCGTCAATGAGGCAACAGTAGGGGGCAGACCAGCAACAACGCCTGGAAAATCTGCCCCAAGTCAATTTTCCCCTACAATAAAAGTCTATTTGGATGGAAAAGAGGTTGGAGGCGCAGTAAGAACAGTTATTGAAGATATAATGAAAGGCGCATCTCCAATGGCAGGGAGAAACTAAGTAAATGTCACTCTCTCCACTTAAACAGACTCATAAAATGTTCATTTTTGAACCATTACACCTACAGGGGTTTGGTAAATTAGCGTTTGCTGTTGAAAACTTTGTTTTTAGTCAAGCATTTTCCCCTCAATACGGTAGTCAACCTGCTTATGGTCGGATGGACCCCATTGTTACCTATCAAAGCACTGGTAGAACTTTAAACATTAATTTTGATTGTCAAGCACATCACCTCACGGATGGCACTTGCGGAGTGATCGACAATGTTAAGAGAATCAATAGACTTACGCAATGTTTGTATCCAAGTTATCTCCATCCAGATGGGTACGGAGGGGTTCTAAAATCACCTCCATTCTTCAGAATATATTATGGTAGTTATATTGGAGGTTTTCAACCTAGTGGAGAAATAGGAAGTGATGACGGATTAACAGGATACATACAGGGATTATCGCACAATATAGGGAATGTGGCAAAAAATGTGGCATTTGGAGGGGAAGACCCAACTTATAGAGCGCTTCCACGATTAATATCAGTAAGTTTTACGTTTGTTGTTATACATGACAAAATGACAGGATGGGAATCTGGAAGGTCCATTAAAGATGAATTCAGTCCTGATGGATATGGAATTAATTTCCCCTATAATGTCGGTGACACTTCCGTAGGAGCAAATAGTGCGGTGCGTGTAACTCCCCCGACTCCCACAGCAACTGTTGTCTCTATTGCTGATTCCACTGCAGATCAGAGTTCTGCAGATAGAAACAATGATCCAACGTCTGCCATAAATACTGTTGCAAATGCTCAATCAAACAAACAACTTAAAAAGAAGTTATAAGAGGGAATATAAATGGCATATAATTATTCGCGATACATAAACAGAGAGATTCTTAAAAATGCTTCGGGGGCATATTCTAAGCAACTTTCTGAGAGAAAATTAAAGTTTATAGAGCATTATAATACTGCTGAATTTAAATATCCCTCTGATGAATTTCTTGGAAGTTTATATGTTGAAAGCGAGGTTTGGCAAGTAGGTAGTAGATTTTATAAATTGGCACATAAACACTATGGAGATGGAGGTTTGTGGTGGATTATACCTTGGTTTAATAAAGTCCCCATGGAATCAAGTTTTTCTGCGGGAGACATAGTTATGATACCCAAACCTTTAAATTATGTTTTGAGTTTTTTTGAATAAGGCATTAAAATATGGCATCTAAAACCGAACAACAAAAAAGAGAAGATCAGCAACTTAAAGAAGCGGTAGAAAAGCAAACAAAAAATGTAATCGATGCTAACTTAAAAACGGAATGGTTTAAACAAGCGTTTTTAATGAGTTTTCTGCCGCAGGTTACTGCGCCGCTTGCCAAAAAAGTGAAACCAAGTCCTTATGTTAGGATGGTTCACACCAAAAAAGCACCTTCCCTTGTTAATATGGTTACAATGACTCCTGAAGTTATAGACTTTCTTACAGCACCTACAGAATATTATGCTCAACTTGTACCACATATAGAAATATACAAAATATTTCGCAGAAGGGGAGGTGGACAAGAGGAAGCACTATTCCCCTTTACCCCGTATAGTGATTTTGACACCAATTGGGGATCACAATCATCTGCTCAATTACACAGAGGTAGTGATGCGGGAATAAGATCGGTAACTTATACGTTAAGTGGCGTAGGGCGTAACCCAGCAGAAGCAAAACTATTAGATTTTAATATGGATTTCTTTTTTAATGATATTAAGACATTATCCACCCCTTTAGGTAGGATAGCGGGAGAAACATTTACATTTTCTGATTTATTTAGAATGCCAGCGGTGAGAAGATCGGGGGGTCCAAAAAGTGAGGTAGTTGGTGACAGCAGAATAAAACTAGTGTTAGGTTGGAATTGCAGCAATAACAATCCAATTGTTGATGACAATTTTAAAAATCTTGTTGATATTGGAAAAAGTAGTTTTATTCTGGATTATGCAAACCATACGATGACTTTTGAGGAAAACGGAGCGGTGTCGATATCGGTTCAATTCATTGGTTCTTTAGAAAATACTATGAACAACCCTTCGGCAGATATATTATATCAAATAAGTCCAGATGGAAAATCAAATATCCAAGATTACAAAGTGCAGTTGGAATATTTAAAGGCACAGCAGAAGAATTCAAAACGTTTAGATTCTCATCGAAATAAAAAGAAAATAAAACTCTCAGCATATAAAAAAGCACTTCAAGATGTAGAACGTGCTGAAAAAAATCTAAAATTAGCAGAAAAGAAGTTTGTAGCGTCCGGATGTAAGGATGGTACCGCTGAAGCAAATACATATACTAAATTAAAACAAGCACGTACAGCAGCATATGAAAAACAAAGGGCAGCTGCATCTAGATTAGATTCTGCAACTCAACAAAGAATACTTCAAAATGAAAATGTATACGAAGATCTCATGACCCAAGATCAGAAGAAAGAACTTAAGGATGCGGTAAAAGGTGGTGCCAGTAAAGAAAGGACAATTCAATCTTTTGCGGTTGACAGGGAAATAGAAAACGTTTTTAGTGACGTTAGTGATTTAAACAAGAAGATTAAAAAACTAGAAGCAAAAATGGCAAATATGAAATTTAATGCTAGAGCGCAGGATATTTTTGATTATTTGTTCAGTATGATTGATAATAAAAAAGTGGCATGGATACCTATTGATGAGTTTAATTTTTTTGATACTTATGAAAGTTATTTAGAGTTAATATCTGGTGAATCAATTTTAGACGTTGCGAAACAATTGGAAAAATCTGTTCAAACTGAACCAACAAAAGACATTGAGGAAATAAAAACACAGGCATCTGAAGCAATTAAGAGTGCGCAAACAACTAAGACTAAGGAAGAGAGTACTACTGAAATTCAAAGAGTAACTACGGGCACCTTTAGGGAGAAAATGTTTGGAGAAAAATATAAGTCGGGAAATAAGTTATTTTATTTTCTTTTAGGTGATTTAATTTCTGCAATTTTTGACCACAATGGATTTGGTGACAAAATGAATGCTGGTGCGCCCAACTTTCGTTTGCTTTTTGGTCCTTTAGATTATAAACCTGCTTCTCATTTAGATAATGTAATAACAAATATATATTATATTCCTATATCGGTGCCTGTTTTTGTTGATTTCTTGGCATCTAAAGTCTTAGGTACCAATAGAAAAACATATAGATTTTTTAATTTTATTGCTGATCTTATTAGTTTTCTCAAAAATAGAGTAATAAATAATATATCTAATGACGCAAGTGCTTTAACAAGACCCAATGGAAAGATAAATAATTTTAATTTAGAAATTTCTTCGCTAGGTTTGCCAAATAAATCTTATAAAGACCCCCTCATTAGACTACAGGATAATAATTCCTTAAAAAACATAGGTTTAGGAAATGCTGGTGCAAATAGTATTTCCCCTACTTTTATGATACATGCAAAAAAGTCTTTTGATTCTACTGCTGATATTCCTCGCTATTATAACGGAAACGTCGTTGAGGATTCCAAACAAGGGGTTATACATTTTGTTGTGGGAGGTCCAGACGCTGGCGTATTAATATCAACTCAGTTTAGTGAGGTTAAAATACCTGGACAAGCAGAAGCAATGTGGGAAAAGTCACAAAAAGAAACTGGGAATACTCAAGTGGGGACAATAAGACCTAATTTTTTCCAAGTATCTTTGACTTTAGAAGGTAGTCCCTACTTTTTTATTGGACAGTTAATATATGTTAATACTCGACTTATTGATGGAAGCGGATTTTTAAATGATGAAAAATTGGGAATAGGTGGATATTATCGCGTGACGGAAGTTAATAATTCGATAACACCAGGACAGTGGCAAACTAAGATATCTGCCGTTTTGGAAATAGCAGATTTTCAAATATTGAGTCCGAGACAGGGAAGAAGAAAGAGCGAAATCATAGAACGTGCAACCCCAGATCAAATAGCGAAATATGAGAAAAGTTTAAATAAAGGTGTAGAACAAGCAGCGAAAGGTATGCCAACAGTGATCGCAGGTGATCTAACTCCAATGGGAGCAAATATAGCATGACGGATGCAAAATTACCACCAATTGGGAAAAATACATTATCTAACCCCTCTTTGTTTGAACAAAGAAAATTGTACAAGAACAAGTCTTTTCCATATGGCAATGGGCGCTTTGTTCCGATTGATATGTTGTACGAAAAACCTTTTTATGGGAAAGTTGACATATATGGTGTACCTGTTTACCCTTCTGAATCATATATGAAGCAATTACCGTCCGATGGACTGCTTACTGCTTTAAATTTTGTTGTGGATGCGTTTTTAGACATGAAAGCATTCATGGATTTCAATACTAATAAAACTAATTTAGGAGATTTGTTTCCCGTATTTGTTCCTCGCGGCACAACTCAGAATTTTCATGATCTATATCATAATCATTTTACGCAAGTTATTTTTGAGACATTTATAAATGATTATTTGACTTATGATCGGTCTAAAAACAAAATTCAAACTTTCACAGATTTTACTGAGGAATTTATTAAGTATGTGAGTTTAATGGTTCAGCAGTTTCCAATTAGTAAGACCAACTTTTTAACTTCGTATTACTGTCCAAATAATATTAGTGGTTTGGTGGTCGAACTTCAGACTGATGATTTTGGAAATGATGGGTTTATCTATGAAAAATATTTATCTCATCCTGCTTTTGAAAAATATGTAAGTGTTGCTGCTTCTTTCGGTTTTTATGTGGACAAAAACGCTCCTTGGCGATTAGTTGCCAATTTGGATAGTCCTATAATGACACAATATATGAGTGCATATGGTATTAAGTTAGAAAATAACAGTTTATTCTCTAACTTTTTTTATAAAGTTGATTACTTTGATTACGAGAGTATTAAAAGATATATCTACAATATGTATCGCGTGTTTTTAATAGATAATAGAAAGTATTACGAACACCATATCAAGAATTGTGTTTTAGTTACTTGGCAATCTTCAATCGATAATCAATACAGCACCAGTAAAAAGTATTTTTCCAGAGAGATTGTACCTCCAACCTATGAGGAATTTTTAAATTTGTATGGAGACGATTTCTTTTTAGAAATATATTTTAAAATAAGAATGCTTGAGAGTGGTCAAAAAATTACTGGCAACAAATTTAAAAAAGAACTGAAAAAGATTTTAACCTTTTTAAAACCCTTTGGGGTTAAAGGTTCCGTTTCTCACATTTCTACCTTGACAAAGCAAACTAAAATATATTATAAACCTCTTGTGAATCAGAGTGCGCCTTACAAAATCAAATATTTTGGCGAAAAGACAATTTCTGGCTTGTATGCTTACACTCTTTATGGTAATATGGATTCTAAAGGAGGTACAGGGGGTGTTTCTGCTACAAAGACAGACACTTCCTATTAATAAGGATGCTTTTTCAAACTTTTGACGACAAAAAAGACTGCATCGCGATTTATGCTCAAGGCAAAATGCACGCCAAGAACTACCCCAGAGATATTTCTCAAACTTGGGAATATTCTGAATCCTTAGTGGACAAAGATATTGAATATGCCAAGCACTATTGTGGAGGGTTGACTTTGAGCGAAGCGTGCCCTGACCATTATAAAAAGGAATGGGGTCAAGTAAGTCAAAGACTACAGGCATTCCACCGATCTGTAAAAGAAGCGCGTTTAAACCTTAACGATCATTGCTTTTTTGATCTGCTTCCTGAACATTTCTTATTAGAATACGGACGTATTAAGAACAAGATATGCAATTATGTATTTAAGAATTATGAGAAACCTGAGAATTATGATTTTATTGTTTCTCTCGTCAAAATTTTAACCGAGATAAAGAATAGTAAATTAAATGTTGATACGTCAATTCTCAAAAACAGAAGACACGAATTTAAAACACGTCAGTTTATTAGAAAGATAAATGAGACTTCTCCTTATATAAATTATAATGCGTATGGAACAAAGACAGGTAGGTTAACCGCTAAATCCTTCCCAATACTCACAATGGACAAGAGTTACAGGAAAATCCTCAAACCCAATAATGAGTGGTTTTTAGAGTTTGATTTTAATGCTGCCGAACTTCGTGTTATGCTATCTCTATTGGGTCACGAACAACCACAGGAAGATATCCACGAATGGAACGCCCAGAACGTCTTTAAAGGCACCCTGACGCGAGAGAAAGCAAAGAAACGTACCTTCGCGTGGTTGTACAATGAAAAGTCCAAGGAAACGTCTCTAAATAGCATTTATGATAGAAATAAAATAAAGGAAAAGTATTGGGATGGAGAGAAAGTAAGGACAGTATTTAATAGGGAAATAGAGTCGGATGAATATCACGCAATTAATTATATTATACAGTCCACTGCTGCAGATTTGTTCTTACGCCAAATGATAAAAGTGTGGGAGATCCTGAGAGATAGAAAATCTCATATTGCTTTCTGTTTGCACGACTCTTTAGTCATTGATTTTTCTGACGAGGACGTAGATATTATTAATGATCTTAAAAATGCGTTTGCAAAGACTCCATTAGGAGAATTTAAAATAAACACTTTTGGCGGCAAAGACTTTGGAAATATGAAAAGGATGAACGTGCGATAATGCAAACAATTATTGGTTTAGGACAAGCAGGGTGTAATATTGCAGATAAGTTTGCTGAATATCCACAATATAAAGTCTATAAAATAGATGCAGGTTTGGAAAAAGCGCCTCGGTGTTTTAATTTTCCAAAATATGACCATCCTGAGAAGTACGAAGAAAATTGTCCGAACGTAAAAGACTTTTTTAAAAATGTAAAAGGAGAAATACTTTTTATTACAAGTTGCGGATTTGTTTCTGCGGCATCTCTACGAATATTAGAACAGATAAAACATAAATGTGACATAAATGTCCTATATGTACGCCCTGATAAATCTTTGCTATCAGAATTAAAATCTTTAAATGATAGGGTGTTATTTAATGTTTTTCAACAATATGCGCGTTCTGGGTTGTTTAAAAAGATATATTTAGTGGATAATGTGTGCGTATCTGATATTGTAGGCGACGTTCCTTTGAGGGAATACTTCAATAGCATTAATCAACTAGTCGTTTCTACTATGCATATGATAAATGTGTTCGATAATTCAGAAGCAGAAATTCAAACATTTGCAGAACCTGTTGAAACTGCAAGGATTCTGACTTTTAGTATGTTGGATTATAAAAAAAGTGAAGAAAAGATGTTTTTTAATGTTGACATTCCTCGGGACAAGAGGTATTATTATGGAGTGCCTGAAAACACACTTCAAACGGATGGGACTTTGTTGAAAAAAATAACAGAACAACTTAAAAGTTTGAAACAGTATGATAAAATGAAAGTCAGTTATGGGATTTATTCTACAAACTATGAAGATATATACATTTATGGTCTGTTGAGAAGTTCTGTGATACAAAATGATAATTTTAGACTTGACAAAGAAATTAATCTATAGTAAGATTACAAATAGCAACGTGAGAGAGTTATCACGTTGACTTTAACAATAAGGAGAAAGTAAATTATGGCTATTGATATGAAGAAAATGCGTGAGCGCAAAATTGCTCTTGAGAATAAGGGTGGTAAAAACAATCGCTTTTGGCGACCCCAAGATGGCGAACAAACCATTCGGATTGTTCCCACCGCAGATGGAGATCCGTTCAAGGATTATTGGTTTCATTATAATGTAGGAAACAACCCCGGTTTCCTTAGTCCAAAGCGAAATTTTGGAGAGGATTGTCCTCTTGACTCTTTTGTCAGAAATTTGTGGCAAGAGGGAACAGAAGACAGTAAACGAATGGCAAAGAAACTTTCTGCGCGACAGCGTTTCTTCGCTCCTGTAGTTGTTAGAGGAGAGGAAGATCAAGGTGTGCGTATTTGGGGATTTGGAAAGCAAGTTTATGAATCGCTTCTTAACTTAGTTTTAAATCCTGAATATGGTGACATCACCGATGCAGAGCAAGGGACAGACCTTGTTCTAACTTACGGGAAACCTGCTGGTGCAACGTTCCCAGTAACTCAACTTACTCCCCGGCGACGAAGTTCCGCGCTTTGTCCAGAACCTGAGAAATGTCGTGAAATGCTGGAAACCATTCCAGACTTTGACGAAGTATTTGCTAGTAGTCGCAAGTCCTTTGCGGAAGTGCAAGCAATGCTTGATGAGTTCCTTTTGGGCGATTCTAGTCCGGAGGAGAACTCTACCGAGACCACCAAATATAATGGCAATGAGAACAAGTCCAGTTCCGTTGACCAAGCTTTTGCAGACCTCCTCGGTGGTTGAGGTGTGCCTCTTTTGAGGTAACTTGTCGGGGGGTGTA
>TARA_R100000664_G_scaffold15737_3_pt1 | contig 10425 bp, 14 predicted proteins | sample TARA_R100000664 | Tara Oceans TARA_R100000664 (sample SAMEA2622705) | marine metagenome | biome: marine biome (ENVO:00000447); feature: deep chlorophyll maximum layer (ENVO:xxxxxxxx); material: "saline water (ENVO:00002010), including plankton (ENVO:xxxxxxxx)" | depth 115 m | reverse complement strand
ATGGTGAAGTCTGGCTTCTGATAATGCTTCTTTAGTTTTTTGTTTGTCTTGATATAGCTTGGCAGCTGTCTTAACTCCCATACCTAATAAATTTAACCACATATTATTCTAACCAAGGTTTATAAACTACCTTGCCTTCTTCTCTTATGGCTCTTAACCATTGTTGTCTGTTTGTATTAATTGAATAACTACAATGAATCCAACCTGATGTTGGCTCTCCATCTCTATAAAATTCTAATATACCCTGATCTACTTCAAGGTTATTTCTAATCCATCTTGCAAGTTCTCTGTTATCTACACCTGGTATTTCAAAATCTGCTGCAGCAGCTTCATCGTCTGCCACATGTTGGCTGGTAATTTTGCTACCAATTTCTAAGCACAGCTCTGCACATCTAAAGCCACTAGATATAATTAGAGGTTTGTCAAAGTGTGAACGAATAGGTTGTAGTACATTGACAGCTAATGCTTTTAAATTTTCTATTTGTTGTGGGTTAGGATTATTGTTAATGCCTTTCCGTTCAGCAATCTGCGACTTAGTTAGCTCATCCAATGTTATGTTAGCTGTAAGTTTCATTTATTGTAATATATTTTAACCTTTAATTTTTTTTGCTCGCCTGTCAAGCCTCTATTTATTAGTGTTCCTGCTTTCCTTTTATAAGTATCTTTAGGAGTATACTCTGATTTTCTATAATTAGCACTCTTAACATCATAGGCTTGATACTCTCCTGTGTTTATATCTAAGACTACCATATCTATTGGTCCTTTACCCATAGCAGGTACGAATACAATTTTATTAGGGTCTTTGGCAAAGTGTGCTTGTGCAATAAGTTCATTATAAAGTCCAACAGAAGCTGTCTTTCTGCGTTTAGCCATTCCATTTAAAGAAGCTAATTGCAGCTCCTATAAGTCCACCGAGTATAATAACAAATGATATAACTCCTTTACCCTTATTCATGTCAGAGTGTAAATTTTTAATATCTGCTCTCATCTCGTCAATAGCTTTGAATAAAGTTTTCATGCGTTCAGCACAAACTTTCTCATGGTATGAGATACGAACACTATTACTCTTTTCTGCGTACTGTTTAATCTTTTTGGCACTTGCAGTTGCAGATGATTTTCTTAACTTTGTTTTTAATCCCATCTCTTAAATCTTTCCAAAATATTTTTACTTCTTCAATAAATACTTTTAAAAATTTATCCATAATATTCTCCTATGTTTGCTCAACTGGTACACATTTAAAATTAACGACCACTTGATTTCTGTTTACTATATCACTATCCATTTTATTAGTAGTTTCAATAGCTCGTAGATAACCCGCATTAGCACATTCTATCCAAGAATTAAAGATAAAAGTATCATTTACTGGTGGTAAACAATTAAGATGAACAACTGAGCAAATATGTAAAACTAAAATAAACTTCATCTAATTTAACTATCAGATATAAGTTATTATTGATATGTGTTATTTAGGAATACCTAGAATAGGTCTTTTGTCGTATAGATTTTCTTTGCCGTACTTACCTTCAACATAATTATAATGTAAAAAAACTTGACCACAAAGTTTTCCTTTAAATGGTTCTCTCCAATGTTCTAAATCACAACCAGAATAGATTAACATATCCCCTGGTTTTAAATCTATTTTTATTCCTTTAGGTGCATTAGGTTTCATAATATTTTTATACTCATCAATAACATTATCGCTTCCTGTCGGGTCTAAATAGATAGACCAAGGATCACCGCCAAGATTAAGTGTAGTAGATATTTCACATGAAGGTCTGTCTTTATGTCTACATAAAACATTACCTGTTCTATATAATCTTGTATAGGCATAAGTAGGAATAAGATTTAATCCTGTTTTTTTTTGCATGACAGGCATAGTTTTAATTAATAATGTTTCCATTAAACGATCTGCATATTTAGCATAAGAATTAGGAACTTGTCGGTCTGTAAAATTTCCAATTAAAGGATTTGCAGTATGAGTTTTGTTGTTTTGTAGCATCCAATAGTCTGCTTCAGCAGAGATTTGCAAGTAAGTAAAAGCTAAATCAGCTATATCTTTTGATATTGCTTTACGAATTATTTGGTATTTATTTTTTTTAAAACTCATGTTTGTATAAAATTATAAGATACAGATACTCTCCAGCTTTTTTCACCTTTATCTGTATTCATATTAATATCTACACCATGAGGCAGCCATGAAGGAAAGAATATCATACGACCTTCAATAGCATCGTAAGCTGTAACTCTCCATAATTGTTTTGGTAAATTATCTAATCGTCTAGGCATATAAATATTAGGTCCTGGTCTAGGATCTTCAAAAAATATCTTACCGCTATCTTTAGGTACTTTAATATAATACACACCTGACCATAATGAGTTTGGGTGAGTGTGGGTTTTGTTGTAACTATAACTAGGATTAATATTACACCACATATTACCTAGTCCCAGCTTAGGTTGAATACCATAATCTTTATTACATTCTTCAGCCATCTTAAATAATTCTGATGTTAAAGGATTGTATTCTTTTTTTTCATTCATGTTTGTTGGACTATGCCAACCAAAACCAGAATTTGTTTTTGTTTCACCTTTAGGATTTTTTTTATACCAAGCCTTTATATGTTTAAATAAATATTTATTTATTTTTTTAGCATCAGGTAAATCTTTCCAATAGATAGGAGTAGGAAATAATACTTCTCGATTCATTTAAAAGGTGGACCACCAAACCACATAACAAGAGATCGTCTTATTCCTTTTTTAACTGGAGCTACTCTATGTCTCATAAAAGATGCAAAGAATATAGCTTGTCCTTGTTGTAATTTTATTACATCTTGTTTACCTGTATCAGAAAATAATAAATCACCGCCTGAAAATTCAGAAGGATCAGATAATAAACAAGTCATAGATATTTTTCTAATAGGATGTTCACCATTAGCACCAAAAGGATTTAAGTCCATGTGCCAATCATAAAAACCACCTTTAGGATATTCTGTAAACTGTGCGGGTTCTGTAATTTTAACACCATCAAACATAAAGTGATTTAAATTAACTTTGGATATTTGTTGTTCAATAACTTTATACATCTGTGGTAATTTTTGAAATGGAATCCAACTAATTGTAGTAACTCTTTTTTTAGTATCATGCTTACCTTTTTTTCCTCCACCTACTCTAGCTTGTTCAGGTTTACAAGAATGACCAGCATTAATAATATCTCTACATTGTTCTGGACTAAATAAAGGTCCTGTTGTAGTAGCAACATAAGACTGCCATGGTGGCATATAAGTTATCATTCGTTTTGTCCTCCTGCCGATCTACTTGCTACTGGGTTATAATCTACATCTACATTACAAACTAAAGTTCTTCTTTTTTCTTTTGTAGAATTAAAAGGATAAACACAATGTCTCATGTCATAAGGAAAAACATAGAAGTCTCCAATCTTCATGTTTGGAGAATAATCTGTTTTAGCAAACTGACCTGCAGCAGCACCTATAATTTGTAATCGTCCATTCATAGGTTTGTCTTGTGCTGAATATTCCATACCTGTTTCTTTTGGTAATTTTAAACACATTACAGAAGATAAGCCTGTAAAAATTTTACCTTGATGAATATGTACTGGATTATATTCGTTGGCTTTCATTTCATTAACCCATATAGAATTTATTGATCTATGGTTTTCACCAACTTTATTCCATGTAAGATAATGATTAAATATAGAATCAAACCATTGTAGAATATCTTGAGGTAAAAAAGAATGTTGGTGCATTTTATTACTGTTAGGACCAGAATAAAATAAAGACACTTCATCTTCTATTTTACCTACAAGTTGTTTGTTTGCTTTAGGTAATTCCTTTTTTCTTTTTTCGTATATATCGTTAAGAGCAACAAATACCTCTAAGGGTACTTGGTATTTTAAAACTGTTTGACCAAGATAAACAAAGTCGAACTTCATATTATTTTTTTAGTTTTTTATTTTCTTTACCTTTAGGTAGTAACTCGCCATCTTTTATAACTCTATTTAATGTATCAAGTTGTCCTAATACATTAAAAACTTCAGGTTGAGATGAACCTGGTGTTAGTGTTGCTTTTTGATGTTGTAATCTTAACATATAAGATTTAGCTTGGTGGGTATTAACATCTTCTTTATCAAATTTACCATCGTCAAATTCTTTTTTAAGTTTAGACCATGTTGCTACTTCTCTCATTCTATGTTTAGCAACTAACTCCATACTTGCTTTACCATAAATCTTTTCTTCTAATTCTATTTGTAATAATTGTTTTTCTAATTTATTTTTTTCTTTACTTATCTTATCTCTTATCTTTTCAATCTCTACATCATTCTTTCTAGCATCAAAAGATAAGTGCATTAAATTTTCAAAGTGAGTATTCTGTTCTCTTACACATTGCCAATACTTTGCAGCTTTAGTTGGATATTTATTATCTGATAATACAGAAAATCTCATTTCTGTTTCTGTACGAAACATTTGTTTTTTTTTCCAAGTATCTTTAAGTTCAGGAATTAAACTTTTAAATTGTTTAACATCCTCTTCATCCAAAATACCTGTTAAGTATTTAGATTGAGTTTTAGCTAATGTTTGTATGTTGCGTTTTTCTTTTGACATAAAGTCATAACCAATCTACTTATTTATAGATTAAGGTCAAGTCTTAATCTGTGTCAAATGTCTTAGTTGTGAATGGTACAGTCCACTCTTCTGTTGCATTAGAAACACTACCAGTATTACCACTAAATGCTAGTCCTGAAACAGATGAACCTGATCCTCTAATATTGGTTCTTGCTGTTCCTAAATCAGCCACCTCTGTCCAGCTTGAACCATTAAATGATTCTGTAATTGCAAGGTTACCACCTGGAGTGCCTCCTCCAAAAGCTAACCCAGAAGTAGTGTTGCCACTACCGCCTGGAAATTGCCTTCCTGTGTTTAAATTTCCAACTTCTGTCCAACTTGATCCATTCCAAATTTCAGTTTCATTATGGGTATCGTCTCCTCCAAAAAATATAGCAGATGAATTACTTGGTCCCGCTCCTGCTCCACCTTGCCTTTGTGTATTTACATTGCTAACTTCAGACCAACTTGATCCATTCCATGTTTCTGTGTTAGCAGTAAGACTGCCGTCACTACCAGAAAATAAAAGAGCACTGCCTTGAACCCCAGACGAGCCTCCATAATATCTACCTTCATTTAAATCTCCAACTTCTGTCCACGATGACCCATTCCAAGATTCTGTTACAGCTGTAGACCCTGGATTTCCTCCAAATACAAGTGATGATGTATTATCTGCACCAGCTGATGAACTTCCATATCTATCTGTGTTTAATTCAGTTACTTCTGTCCACGAGCTTCCATTATAATTTTCTACTTGTGCAACTGCAGCTGTTGTATAACCTGATATACAGTTGGATGAAGTTTGAGTTCCAGACCCTGATGTTAATCTTCTAGCGGTATTTAAACTTCCTCCAGTAGACCAAGCACCTGTTCCTTGTGCAGCATAACCTTTTAAAACACTGTCAACACCTGTTGCAGTTTTAACCCAAACTTGTCCAGTTTGTACTGCGGGTGCGGATGGGAAAGCAAATTCTTCTGTAACAGCAACATTTGTAGTTGTATAACCACCTGTTGCAAACATAGTATCAGGCGAACTTTGTGGAGAAGCTCCCATTTTTGATCTTGCAGTAGATAAATCAGCTACTTCAGTCCACGAAGTTCCATTCCAATGTTCAGTAACGCTTTTAGTTCCTGGTTGTCCACCAAAAACATATCCTTCAGTAGAAGTTCCAGAATGAGAACTATAAAATCTTTGTGTATTTAATTCAGCTATTTCAGTCCATGCACTACCATTCCATGATTCAACTGAAGCACTATAATAAGGTGCTGATGCTAAACCACCTCCAGCTAAAATAGCAGCAGTAGAACTACCAAGTCCACCACCTAATCCTGTTCTAGCTGTATTTAAATCTCCAACTTCAGTCCAAGAAGAACCATTATAAGATTCATTAACAGCTTGATCGCTACTTCCATCAGTACCACCAAAAGCGATTGCTGCAGTCTGTGTTCCTGCTGCACCAAGTTGATCTCGTCTAGTATTTAAATCTCCAGATTCTGTCCAGTTTGTACCATCATATTCTTCAGCTTTTATTTCTTTGTTAGGAGAACCTGATTCTAATCTTCCAGCAACAGCTAAACCAGCTGTTTGCGTTCCTGTTCCAGCAAGTAACCATCTTGCTGTATTAAGATTGTTTCCCTCTGTCCAAGATGTTCCATCATATTCTTCTGAAAGATTATAAGCAGGTGGATCACCTCCACCACCAAATACTAATCCTGCTGTAGTTGTTCCAGCACCACCCATAGATTGTCTAGCTTGATTAATATTACCACCGCTAGTCCATGCTCCTGCATAAGCAAGTGGATCAGTATCTGTAACTTTTATTGTGTAACCTTTTATATCTTTATATTCAGCCATGTTAATCCGTTATTGTTAAATTACTTAATGAAGAAGGTATAGTCCATTCTTCTGTTGCTGCTGGTTGTGTAGGAGCAGAAGCAATACCACCACATACTAATCCATTTGCATACGCACCTATAGAAGTACCATTATAATTTGCTGTAGATAAATCTGCTACTTCTGTCCATGCCGAACCATTCCATGCTTCTGTAATAGTATAATAAGTTGATCCAGCTCTACCACCTACAAATAAATGTAATGGAGTGCTAGTACCTATACACATTCCACCTTGTCTTTCTGTATTTACATTAGATATTTCAGTCCAGGATGATCCATCCCATGTTTCTGCATCATTAGTATTTCCAGAACCAGGATGACCTCCAACTCCCATTGCGTCTGTTGAAGTGCCTGAACCTCCAATTTGAGTTCTTGACATATTTAAATCAGATACTTCAGTCCAAGAAGAACCATTCCAGCTTTCTGTATTTGCTGTTGTTCCCCCGCCTGATACTTCTCCACCAAAAGTAATAGCTGCTGTGTTGGTTGCTCCACATCCACCTGCTTGCGCTCTTGCAGTATTAACATCACTAACTTCTGTCCAAGAACTTGAATCCCAAGACTCTACATTTGCCATACCTGATGCTTGACCAGCAAGAATCCCTGAAACAGATAAAGCTCCTGATGGTGTTCCTGCTCCTGTATTATATCCTCTTGATGTATTAATTTCTGTAATTTCTGTCCATGATGAACCATTATATTGTTCAACTGCAGTATAAGATGCACCAGGAGAATATTTATTTCCACCAGCTAACATTGCAGTAGTTTGTGAAGAACCTATAGCAGCATTTTGTGATCTAGCTTGATTTAAATTTCCTCCAGAGGACCATGCACCTGTACCTTGTTGAGTTAATGTAACTTTCATGTCGCCTGTATCACTACGATAATAAACTTGTCCTTCTGTTTTTATTGAATCTGTTATTGTTGCTGCTGTAAATTCTTCTGTTGCTGTTCCTCCAGGACCGCTTGAACCACCAGCGATAGCTAATGCTTGAGTAGCTGTGCCTGCACCATTAACTTCTCGCCTTGCTGTTGATACATCATTAATTTCAGTCCAAGAAGAACCATTCCAATATTCTACTAAGGCACTAAGTGTAGGACCACTATTAGTTGTTCCTGCAATTACCAATGCAGCAGTAGAGTTTGCTGCTGCAGCTGCATTATATCCTCGAGAAGTATTTATGTTTGTGGTTTCTGTCCAACTAGAACCATTCCAAGTTTCTACAGTTGCAGATGGGTTTGCTGCTCCATCTGTTACTCCACCTGCTCTTATAGCATCTGTCTGAGTTCCACCTCCTGAAGTTCCATATATTGCTGCATTTAAATCACCAACCTCTGTCCAACTTGATCCATCCCATGTTTCTGTTAAAGCATATGGTGTAGAAGAAGGAGAACCTTCTCCGCCAAATATTAAAGCTGAAGTGTTTGAAATTCCTGCTGAACCACCTTCTCTTCTTGCTTGGTTTATCTCGCTAACTTCAGTCCAAGAAGAGCCATTCCAACTTTCGCAATTAGTTACCCATGTAGTAGTATATCCTCCAGCTGCTATTGCAGATGTTTGTGTTCCATTTCCAAATATATCAAATCTTCCTGTATTTAAATCAGCAACTTCTGTCCAAGCTGTTCCATTATACTGTTCTGTATTTGCACTGCCTCCTGGATATACTCCCCCAGCTATTTGTCCTGCACTATTCGTGCCTGTTTGAGCAGTAGCATCAAACATTCTTGCAGTATTGCAAGCTGCACCACTAGACCAAGCACCATTAGCTATACCTGATCCTAAAGGATCAGATGTCCTATTTTTAATAGCTTGTCCTTTTATAGCTTTAAATTCTGCCATGAGGATTTTACTATGGTAATGTTATATCTGTTGGTCTTGAGTATCTAGCTTTGTATTCATCAGATTTTGCATCATAAGCGGCTTGTGCTGCTGTTACTTCTGCATCAACAATAGCTTGAGCTTCAGCTTTAGTTTTTTCAACACCAGCTACTCTACCTATCCATCTACCACCATATACATTATCTTCAGTAACCCAAACATCACCAGGGAAGCCTTCAATATGAAACATTTTTCTATCTTCATGACGAATAAATGGATCACCATTGGCTTTCTTTCCCCAATTTGCTTTAACACTGTATTTGTATGCCATAGTTTCCTCCTTTTTTGTTGTTATAAATCATTTTTAACTCGTTGTAACTGTTTTAATTGAATGAGAAAGTGTCCATTCTTCTGTAGTTGCTACTCCTGGATCACCTGCTGGTGTTTGACCACCTACAGACATAGCTTGTGTATTTGTACCTGCTGCAGTTCCTATATTTCCATTAACTGCAGTTGCTAAATCAGCAACTTCCGTCCAACTACTTCCGTTCCATGATTCTGTTTTTGTGCTTTTTGAAGGTTCATTTCCACCAAATAATAAAGCAGATGTACTTGTTGCTCCTGTACTTCCTCCATGTGATCTTCCTGTATTAATTTCAGTTGTTTCAGTCCAACTACTGCCATTCCAAGATTCAACTACATTTAAATAATTAGGTGGATTAAAACCACCAAAAGCTAAAGCTGCGGTTGAAGTTCCAGCACCACCAGCTCTCATTCTTACTGTGTTTAAATCTCCTACTTCAGTCCAACTACTACCATTCCAACTTTCTGTTTCTCCTTTTCTTGATGCTGGAGAACCTGCTTCTCCACCAAAAGTTAATGCTGCTGTGCTAGTGCCAGTTCCTTGATTACCTTCTCTAGCTAAATTTAAATCTCCTACCTCTGTCCAGCTACTGCCATCCCATTGTTCATTTGCTGCACTTTTTGGTGGTATTGATCCGCCAAAAGCAAGAGCTGCTGTGTTAGTTGCTCCACATCCACCTGCCGCCATTCTAGCTGTATTTAAATTTGCTAATTCAGTCCAAGATGATCCATTATAAGATTCTGTTTCATTGGCAGCAGCAGAATCATTTTTATATCCACCAAATACAAGACCAGCAGTTTGTGTACCTCCACCACTAGACATCATACCTAATCTTCCTTGATTTAAATTTCCACCTGAACTCCAAGCTCCAGTTCCTGGACCTAAAAATTCATATTGACCATTCGATGAATTATAATAAAGTTCACCTGCCACTTGTGGGTAAGTTGTAGGCATTGAACTTGATCTAACTTTAACAGTAGTACCTTTGATTTCTTTATATGTTGCCATTTATCATTATCCTTTAACCAACCAACCTTGTGTTGAATCTGTAAAAACTAATGTAATTGCAGCTCTCTCAACACTTATTGTTAAGTCTGCAGCTGATCCTTCGATCTTTTGTGAATTTCTACCGACTGTTAAAGGATAAGTATCAAATGTTCCAGCATAATCTATAATTGACACTTCATCTCCTAAACTAGGTGATGCTGGTAAAGTAACTGTAAATGAACCTGATGTTGTATTTGCAAATACACCTTCTAAAGCAGATGCTGTGTAGTTAGCAGTTTTAACAGACTGCCAATCTGTTCCTCCACCTGCTGCGTCAGAAAATACAGGTGCAGCACCAGCTCCTTGAGAAGTTAATACTTGTCCTGAATTACCAGTTGATACTGCTGCAGGATTACCACTAGCATCATAAGTAATTAGATTACCATCTGTACCAGAAGCCATTTTTGCAAGTGTTACAGCATCATCCTGTATTTCTGCTGTAGCTACTCCTGAATCTTTAATTGTTATTGCACCTGAACTAGCAGCAAAGTTATCTGAACTAAATGATGCAGCACCTTTTACAGATGTAGAAGCATCAGCTAAATTTATTGTAACTGTTCCTGATGTACCACCACCAGATAAGTTTGTACCTGCTGTAACTCCTTCAATATCTCCTGTACCATCAGCACCTGAGTAAGAAAAATGTACACCAACACCATCTGTGTTTGAAAACGATCCACTTGA
>TARA_R100000664_G_C2759710_1_pt1 | contig 10471 bp, 4 predicted proteins | sample TARA_R100000664 | Tara Oceans TARA_R100000664 (sample SAMEA2622705) | marine metagenome | biome: marine biome (ENVO:00000447); feature: deep chlorophyll maximum layer (ENVO:xxxxxxxx); material: "saline water (ENVO:00002010), including plankton (ENVO:xxxxxxxx)" | depth 115 m | reverse complement strand
TCTTTTCCCATCTAATACCTATCTTAGGGATGTAGGCCCTTATAGTTATGTTGATCAAGGAGTGGCTTACGTTCATAAAGAATCCAACCATGTTGCGATGGCAGGATTAGGCCCTGTCCACATCCTTGATGCATACCTCGCCGCCGCAGACATTAAATCGTATCAAACGGCATATTATTCAAAAGACGGGCTCAATTTTGGATATCCTCAAAGATTGAATAACGCAGACACTGAGTTCAGAAGCGATGGGACTACAATAGTAGCTCACAAATATCCAGGCTTTGTTGGGCCTGATACCTATAAGGGTGAATGGGGTAATACCGTAGAGACTTACGGTCTTGGATACACTGACGACTATGGCTCTTACGCGAACTTAGACGGGTTCTGGCAGACAGCTAGGATTAAATCTACTAGTTTAAGTGCGCCATCTATAGAATCTACTGATAGGTCTTTCGATGTCGGACGATACATCAGAGCTTTCAATTCCAAGTATGCAATTGATAGATGTCAGCTTCCGGGTATTTATGCAGCTATGCATAGAATTAAAGAACGTCAAAAATATTTAACATCCGATCTTACTGTTGGTATTCCTGGAATTCAAGAAGATATCAATGAATTAGCTCCATTTTCCTCTACGCCCTCGGTGGCTAGTGCCATATCTATCCTTGAAGATCGCCTTGCTAATTGGACGAGCGCGGTCACGGTATCTTACGTAAATAGTGCGACTAATGGCGATATAGAGTTTATCGTAGATCCTGGAGACAATCAGAAAAATTTATATAACTTCCCTAAAAATGTAGACAACTACTACGGCTTTGAGTTTGGTAGAGACCTTCACAGGTTATATAGGATTTACCAGCAAAAATTCCAATGGCATAGGCTTAGTCCTGATGTTCAAAATTTAGATGGTGCTAATATATTCTCACACGCTTTTGGCCCTCTTTTGTACAATCATAATTTAAATGAATTAGGCATTGAATCAGATCTTGTAGCTTCTTCATTCTCAAATCCTGATAAGCTTACGGTTGACTCTGCTGCTTTTACAGGTACCGCATCATTTGCAGCCTCCACCGATGATAGCATGTATTTGGATGTGCCGGAGAGAGTATCGTCGGGTATAGTAGACGGCGTAGAGTTGGTCTTAACCTCTGGTGTAAGTGAAAGCTCGTTCTCTGTTTTAAAAATACCAGGAACCCAGAGACAATTATTTGAAGATGATTTCTTGTTCGATAAAACTTTTGTTTTAATGAGGTCTGGGTCCGAGTCCGCTGCCAGGATGAGGTTTGACATTTCAAAGTATGCAGCAGAACCTAGCAGGCCAATATCCAATAACTTCTTACTACCTGATCACGAATTTAAGATTTCCTTGGAAAGCCTTGTTAGTCAGGATTCGGGCGAAACCGTAGGAGGTCGAGGCGTGGGTGTTTGGATTCACACAAAGCCTGAGAGTGGGAAGATGTGGACTTATACCCCTGAAGGTGTATGGATTCAACACGATCAGTTGGTCACACGAGAGCAGATGATGAGAGTATACGCTCATCTCAATTCCAAACCTTTAGAAACAAGGAGTGCTGGATCAACAAATTATGCCACTGATTATGCTTGTTTAGATCAGGTAGCTACGACTAGGCAGTCTCCAATAATGGGCTTCAGTTCTACAGACTTCGATAATTTCAACATAAGCTTTAACACCGATAATAGAAAGCTAAGGATTCCTAGAGATTATCAGAGAGAGTATGGACAGCTTCACAGAGAAAATCAAAAATATGTAATTGAAGTCTTTATGAGCCCTGGCGCTCAACCTGAGGAATTCTTATTGGTTAATAAATTAGAGGTCCAGGACCTTACTTTAAAAACATTATCTGAGATTTTTGCTGCGGGAACTTTAAATAATCCTTTATCTAGACTTTCGGACTACCCCAAGAAATGCCTAGAATACCGAGTTGAGTTGTCCAAGGAGGACTTGTTCGATGTATTTAAACATTTTAACAATATAGCAGGTAAGAACGCCGCCACCGCATACGCGAGCAGAGACAAAGATAAGACTGCGACTATAATGGAATCTCAGGGCGGGTCCAGAGTTGATTATAGGATGAGTTTTACAATGCTTGATGGTAGTGATACAAATCCAACCAATACCAGAAACCGTATAACGTTTGCAGCTTCTGGTAACTTCTTAAGTGAAATGAGGATTCAAATGTAATGTTTGTTCAAGGTTTCGGAGAAATTTTAACTGATATCATGACGGTTAACCCAGCGTTATCCGAGATACCCTCAACTAGCGCCATCCTAGATGCATCTAACTATACCTTCCAGGCGGTTACTTTTGGAAAGGACGCGGGAGGTTATGTTCAACATTCTCACGCAGTATCTTCAACTCAGCATGTTAGTGGTGATACTTCCTTAGCGGTTAGCTCATTTGATTCTGGTATTCTAAATATTATAAATTATGGATCGGATGTCGCTAGCGGAGCGTCTTCGTATGTATTTTCAGCAACTTACTCTAAGTTTATTTCAAATTACGATTCAATGCCCAATGATCCCTCCCCATTAGATACTAGGCTAGAGAGGGGCTCAACTCTATCGACAAATCTGTCAGGGTACCAATACGCTAGCGCATTACCAGATCTGGGGCACTATCCTAATGCAGCTTTAGATCCGCAGCTAAGTGCTATATGGAATAAGGTCGGAGCTTTTGCCCCTTCTGGCGATTATGATGATTATGAGTTTAGATTTCACGATAAAAATTTAAGTGGCATCTTTAGTTTTTACGTAAGCAGCTTTTTCAATAGACAGCAAATAATGGACAAGGATGGCTATTTGACAATGACTGCCTCTAGTGTTACCGACTGGGATTTGGCGGGCGGAGTAAGTTTCGAGAACGGCTCAATCGTAGCATCGAGCACCATTTTTGATCCTGCCGAAGGATTACTCACCGTTCAAACTAGTTTAAGACCTGGGGACAACCTCAGTTTAGCTGCCTTTGGGGGTGTTAAACATTTCGGAATCTATTGCTTTGATTTAAAGTCAATGCTTGCTTCTGGATTAATGCCTCCTTATACCTGGAACGCTCTAAATAATAACAGAAAGTATAAATTGGTGGCTAAGGCAACTACTTTATACGACCCACTTTTCCATAGGGATGTGGGAACTTCATCAGGGCTGCTAGATGGGTTAAACGTAAACAATGTGTTAATCACTAAAACTTTCGATTTCAAATGATCAAATCACTAACAAATCAACTAGGCATAAAAGGTCACTTAACTGTCCATAAAGTCTTCGAAGGCCAGGAAGAGCTTGTATACGACGAAGACAATGTCATTGTCTCAGGCTTCGGATGGTCCCTGTCCCAGTTATACAGTAAGATTGGGTCCAGTGACATCACTGACTATCAGATTGATAGGTTTAAACTAGGTGTTAGCGGCGGCGCTGCATTACAGGTAAGCAGCACCAACGATCTTTCTGGACCGCTGACCTCAAATGTAGAATACGTAGGTACGGGTGACAGCAATATTGAAGTGGTTACAGGCTTTCGATGGGCTAATAATGTAGCGACTACTGACTTGGAGTCATTTGCTAAAATACCGTTTAGTAAAGTGACCAAGGTTGACGATCGAACCGTTAGGTATACGATATTTGTAGACGAGGATTCGTGTAATAATCTTCAAAGAGATGGTACAGATGCAGACTTAAATGAGATTGGGTTGTTTATTAAGAACCCAAAGGCAAGTGCCACTACTACCTCTATACTCGCAGCCTACAGGTATTTTAGTAATATTAGAAAAACATCAGAGTTTGGTTTGATGTTTAGATGGACAATATCATTCGGATAAAATGTTAAACCCAAGTGACGTATATGTATCGGGAGGATCTGACAATCTCTTAGCCTGTTGGACTGAGAATGTTACTAAGTATGACGCTAGCTCTTTCTACAATTGGGAGCAGGATAATTTACCTCTTCATGATTTAGATGAAAGAACACACCTTCTTTGGGAAAAGGCTGGACACCCAACTTCGGCTCTCACCGGCATGTCCTTCGTTGTATCTGCCGATGCTACGTCTTCTTGCAACCCTCTCTATTTTACCACATTAAGCTCCTGTGTCAACGCTCTCCCTGAGGTTATTACCTGTCCGATACTAATTGAGGTAGCTAGTTTTGGGAACTTGGGGAGCTTAAACCTTTCTAACAAATCTTTTGGACCTAACGGGGCTCTTGAAATTGTAAACAGGAATTTTGGTTATCAAGGAGCTAAATCTCTTAATGGCACCCAACCACTTTTAGACAACCAAGTTGACTCGGTTGCTAAATACGGGCAAACGTCTGCTATCGACCCAGGTGGTACTTACGCATTAGCACTTGCTGCTGACTCCAACTCCCCCGAGTTGCCAAATCTAGTCTATGACATTTTCAGGTCTAGGCTGCTGACCAAGGATAGTGAAGGTGGCTTCATATACATTTCTTCGGGAGCAATCTCTAATAGTTCAGGCTTTGAAGATGAGAGGTATGTTAACCCGTATGTCTTTAGCCGCAGGAATGACGATAGGTGTTTAAACAGATTGACAGCCTCTCTTCAGAGTTCTTTGACTCCTTGGGCATACGATACGAACCTATCAAGTGTCGCTGTTCTGTCCTCTGTGCCTTTCGATAAAGCCGCTACCGCTGAGATGACCACCTTTGATGTCAGCACCTTGAATCCACTGACAAACTCTGAAGTTAATTGGGGCGACAAGGTAACCACGGCAGGAGTATCAAGGGCTGTGAACTCCTTTGTCTACTTCAACTACCTTGATGGAATTACAGTCAGCGAATGCAACGGACCTGTATACATTAGGAATTTCACTGTAGATGCTAACCACTCTAAAGATAGGGGCATTGAGATTAGAAACTCTAAGGTTCATCTTGAAAAGTGCTCATCCTCCAGGGCTAACTTAGCGGGACTTTATGTTGACAACTCCGAGGTAGACCTAGTTAAAGGCTTTGTAGGTTATCGAAATTATAAACTGGTGGACGGCGTTAGAACCGGAACGCCCTTCGCCCAGAAACAACACACCTACGATGTGCAAGACTCTTACGGAGTGGGTATTTATGCTGTGAACTCCACAGTTAATATGAAGTCCACTTACGCTAGAGATCTTGAAAAATCGATTCAGGCATCAGGTTCTGATTTATATGCTAGATTCGCTCAGTTGGTCGCTGCGGCTGGCTATGCTAGCGGTGTAACGCTAGCAAACCCATCAACGGAAGACTTGTACTGTCTTTCTAGGAATGATATTGGCATCCACGCTGTTAACTCAAATATAGTAGGCGGTCTAAATGAGTTGGGTGGGGAGAGCACCAACGCCTTACATGCAGATGCTACTCAGATATTCTCTGAACTTAATACCGAGGCTGGCATCAAGTTAGAAAATAGTGTCTTGGATTACAGCGGCAGACTCTTGCTAGATGGTAATTACTTCGGTATGGATGCTGACAACTCTAAAGTTAGCATTGACTCTATCGCTGCTAGGTACAATCAATCAACTGGTTTAAAGCTCACTAACTCTAAATTCATATATAATAAAGATTTGTATGCAAGAGCTAGCCAAGCGACCCCAGCAGATGTTGAATCTTACAAGCAATCACAGGTCGCGTGTATCGATAATGGGCAGGACATCTTGTCTAACAATTCTACTATCGAACCTCTTTACACAAGCGCAATGCCGAGCATTTATAGCATGGTATACACCAGTGGCGCGTTTGGTATTGATGAGACTTCTGAGAAGCTTTTACCCTCTGTTCATTTAAAAGGAAACTCGAATGCTGATTTAATTCACGCACACATGGTTAGAGTTCCCGGTTCACTAAAGACTTTAACTGCTCAGTATGGGCTAATGGCTAAAGTTGAAGATAATTCAACGTTAGCTGTTCGAGGGTCAGGCAATTACGCAAACATTTTCTTAGGTCCAAGAGATCGTTTGGATAGCGTTAATGTTGCTGGGTTATATACTAGTAATGGATCTACAATTAAAATTCAAGGACCAACAACTATTGGAAGGTTTGGCGTTGATGTTTTAGCTGAGGATAGCTCTAATATCGAAATAACTCCTCATCAATCTATCAATGGTAGTTTACTGGTGTCCTCGTTTGATCTCTCTAACATTGCTAACCAAACAATGGTAGAGCTTCACTCAACAAGGTCTTGCTTGGTTGCGAATAGAAACTCTAACATTCTTATGGAGAATGTAGGAGACTATCAAAGCTTCTGGGATAATGGCGCTTATGGTTCTTCAATTGTTACGCCTTACGATTATGTCGATCCTAATTATAGGACCTACACTAGCGGAGGGTATGTTCAGTTCTACCCGAATGCTAACGTGGACTCTACGGACGTAGTGGATGACCCAGCAAGTGTAACAACGCCTGCGTATGTCTTCCAGCCCATAAGTAATCAGCCTGTAACTCACAACTTAATCCACACCTTATCTAATAACATTACCTCTATATCAACTGGAGGTATGTGCGTTCGGGCGGTGGATAACAGCTTAGTCGAGGCTAATAACGTTCACTTCCCGGCCACTTGGCCCAATACCTCGTCTGTGGCTTATGATATTGATGGTACGAGTCCGCTACCTGGACCTACTTGCTCTAGGTTGTTTATGTGGAACATAGCTGACAACTCGTTGTTAAAAGCTACCTATTTGACCGTTAGTGCGCTACACCCTAGAGACGCTGGCTATCATGGACCTTCGGGTTTGTGGGGTAACACTGTATCTGGTGCTCCCAACTCAACACCGGACACAAGCAGCCTTTCTGTATTAGACTACTATGGCGCAGCTTCTATCAATCCTTTCGGGAAGTCGTTCCTAGAGAACTTTGGCCCATTCAGGCTTTTCTTCTCGGTAGATCCGGCATCATACTCACTAGTAGCAAGCGACGGTGCGTTAGAACTATCTGGTCTCGCTGCTCAGGTATTCGCTCAAGGTTATAACTTCTCAGGGCCTTTAGTCGTATCCTCTACTGCTGCATCTTCACAATTCACATCTCTTTTAAAGAGAAATTCGGATGATGATATTCATGCCTCAGGATTCTACTATGCTTCAGCGATGGTTACTAGCCCTAACACTGTCAAAGCCGTTCTAGATGACTCCGCTTTGAATACTTTTTCTAACGCTAAACATAACACTGTTGGTAAGTCCGGCCTAGCTAAGGTTGTGCAGGGTTACTATTCTACAAGTGCGTTTGGCGGAGAGTCCTATAATAATTATGCGTATGGCCAAGGCCTTGCATCCGTAAATAACTTTGACCTGAAGAAGGGTAACTAATGGCAAACGAAACTAGGTACTACGATACGAATTACACATTTATTAGCCCGGTAAGGCACTTCAAGGCTAATGATCCTTACTATTACGAGATTGACAATATACCTCTTAAGCAGTTAGAGGAGTCTCAAAACTTCTTAAAGGACCAAGTGGATGGTATTATTACTAAACAGAACAACAAGAAAGAGATAGAAATTGACAGATCTAACTTCTCTGAATTAAAGCCTTTTGCCAATGGTAATGATAGGAAGGTTAGAGTTAAGCCGGGTAGATACTCTTCTAGGATTAATAATGCATACTCTTTAACTCCTCTTCAGATAATTGAACAGATAGCGGGATTTAGTAACACTCTAAACGAGTCTGGAGAAGTTTCTAAACTTAATACTTGGAGGATAGGCACTAGCCAAAACACAGAGCTTCAAGCTGTTCTTGATGAGTTCCAAGACGGTCTCAATGGAGACGCTCTAAACATGAATGGTCTCGCAGAGAGGTCATTCGTGTTTCCTATAGATGATGAGGACGGCCTAAGCGCGTCGGACGATTTAGACTTTCTTAACCCAAACGGCCCAGGATACTCTCAGTTCGATTCAGAGTTGAGCCCTAATCAGAGACCCACATACCCTAATTACATTGGAAGTATCCTACAGCACACCACTAATGAGTTAAGTAGGGACTTGACGCTGATAAGAAACGTCTTCAGCAATGATGTGACTGAGGAGAAGCCAAACGGCAGTGAGCAAGGAACACTAGAGTCTGCTTTTATTAAAAGATGGAGAGGTGCGATTCGCACTTCTATCGTGGACGTTCCTGAAGAGTTGGAAATTTCAGTTCCTGACTTTGATTTAAATGATTTTTATTATTTTGACTCTGCTGGGATTAAACAGCCTTTAAACGCTACTCAGAGAATCGATCTTTTATTTATATACTCAAAAGCAGTGGATGAAGAATCCACGACCATACCTAAATTTGATTCGGCTGGACAGCCTCAAAACCTGACTAAACCTCAGTTAGGTATTTTAAAAGGGGCTGGCATCGGTCTTTCCAGACAGTTAGCATCCAATAGTGAAGATGCTGAAAATAGAGTTAATCTTCAAACCCTTGATGGCACACCAATCATGCTGGCTCACCCAGGTGATGAGAACAGTAATAATAATGGTTTTGCTACCTCTTCTGGTGGGTTTATTCGAGGATCTTTCCCATCACCGGACGACTTGATGAATTTAGCTCCTGTTCTCTCGGAGAATCTTGAAGCAACTGCGCTCCCTTTGATCGGGCAGACTATATTACCAGTCGCTTACATTAGAGTTCAGACAAATACTGGGCTTATCGCAGATATCTTAAATGATGAGGATATTATTGATATTAGGCCATTCTTTAGAACCACAGAGTTGGCTTACAATGAGAGGGCTGGTATAGCTGCTGCAACCCCTCAGATTTCGATGGCTAACCCAGTTGTTAGTGAAGCTCATTTGGAAAAAGTTAGAACAGAAGTTTTTGGAAGTCTTAATGATAGAGTAAACTCTGTTGAGGCAGCATTATCAGATCAAGGTACTACACTTGCTTCCGTTGCAGGCCCCGGTAATACTTGCCGCCCTATCGCCGCTGGAAATGTGTTGGGAGGTTTCTGGGGACCCGAGGGAGCCCTGATTAAACATGCCCGAGAAAACACTCTTGGAGGGATTCAAAACGCCTCGATGAATCAATTTGTTGATTTAATTGAGGAAGAGTTTGGTTACCCCGCAGGGTCAGTTCCTTATTTGCCTGATTGGGATAAGGCTACTTGGTATGGTAAGGGTGGCTTTACTGGAAATGAAGTTTGTGATTCAGTCAACATGAGTCTAGCTTATGCCGCAGAATTTAACGGACCTAATAATGATGTTAAATTTATGCCTCCTTGGAAGGCGAATCTTATAAACGGTCTGAATGATACCGTCGCAGAGATTAGAGATGAGTTTGGGACTGAAAGGGTCGGCATGTATCACTGGGGTGAGAACGTGAACGGAATGTATTCTGGAGCGCGTCCAAGTATACTAGCGGGGACTGCGGGCGCGGAAAGTGTTTTTGGAACTCAAACACCAAACTTCACCGGAGATCAGTTGGACTCTATTAACAGGAGAAATGTTCAGATAAACTTTGTAAGAAAAAGAATTAGGTTGGACTTAACTAAAACTCCTTGGGTAAGTGATTATCAGGTTAAAGTCAACTTACTGCATTGTGCCCCCTTATGTGATTACACCTCCCCAACGCCTAGGGGTAAGAATCAAGGACAAGGTATATCCTCTGCTAGAAATTCATGTCAGGTGTGGGTGCAAAAGTACAGTGATTACTTTGTAATTTGTGTTGCTTGGGCCGGAACTAACTCCTTTGGAAAGACTGCTAATCAATTCTTCCCTTGGAATAATAGAGATAATCCCGAAGCCTTTGCAGGATTTGTTCACCCTAGAATGCAGCTTAGGTCTGGCGGTCCATTCTCTACTGGAGATAGTGTAGCATTTGGGCAGTCTGTAAATTATGGAAACCTAGCTCAACGAAATGATTTCTTCAAGCAGCAAGTTGGTGATAATCACCCGGCTGGCACCGTTAGGACTCAACCTGAGTTCTTTGACAGTGTCGTGCCGTTGTTGTACCCTTCGGTTCAATGGGAAGTTGTCGGTGTTCCGTCCAACTTTACTCAAAGGTCATCCGGCCCTACCGGCACTAAAATGTCGCAATCCGACCCTATTATTGAGTGCTTGTAAGTCATGGTGGATCGCTCAATAAATGATCCTACTCAGTTTCCTTGTGGAGTTGGCCCTATTGCTGGATCTCAAGGGGGCGGAGGATCTGAGCCTCCTGTTACGGGGGGAGTTCTGGTTCCAAAACCTAGTCGGATCCCCATACCTCCTTTTCAACCTTCCATACCTCCCGATCGTCCAAATATAAAATGCGTTCTTATCTTTGACCTTGAGAATGCTCCACCTCCTAAGAAAGGATTTAAATATAAAAATAATGTATACCGAGAGTGCTTCCCTTGTGATGGAGGTCAAAACACTAGAGGATACGGACCCGCTGCTAACCCAAGCCCAGGGGATGCTGGCTGCGTTTACGTAGATATAAACACATGTGAAGTGCAATGCGACAACCCCCTACAGCGACTGCCTGGAGATATTGTACCCCCACCACCCGGCGGGGG
>TARA_R100000664_G_C2759714_1_pt1 | contig 10480 bp, 9 predicted proteins | sample TARA_R100000664 | Tara Oceans TARA_R100000664 (sample SAMEA2622705) | marine metagenome | biome: marine biome (ENVO:00000447); feature: deep chlorophyll maximum layer (ENVO:xxxxxxxx); material: "saline water (ENVO:00002010), including plankton (ENVO:xxxxxxxx)" | depth 115 m | reverse complement strand
ATGCGAAGGTGTGATGAGACCTTACGCTACAGGCAACAGAGAGGGCAAGGCTTTGATAGCCAAGCCAAAATTTGCAGCTATGGACATATCAATGCAAGCAGGCGGAGCAGACTCAAGATCGTGGAACAAGTTTCAAAAAGATGTTGCTGATGTGGCGGAAGAACAAAAACAAGATGATAGAGACGACGATGCTGGTTTAGCAAATGTAAGAAAAAGGGCCGGCGAAGCGTGGAAAAAGTCCATGGAAAAAGGAAGTTATTTTTTTCACTGGACATATTTGGGAGATATAATTGATATTGCTGGCGTACAATCAATGATTGTACAAACATCGCCTGACACGCGTGTTATGTTGGGTAGTTTGGTTTTTAACGATCCGATAACCGGTGAATTTGTACAGGGCGTTAACTTGGCTGACGTACCGGTTTCTATTAATTTGTTTAGATCTTGGTTTATGGAAAATATTGTCAGAAAAGGTATTGTTCAAATGTCTTTTATAACTTTTATTCGCAGAATAGTTAAAGAATTAGTTTTTCCAGCCCTCGGTACTCATTGCGCACAGACAGCAACACCAAAAGGTGCAAAAATTAATATTCAAGCGGTTGAAATACCAAAAACACCTAAGAAAAAAGACCCACTTCCTCACGGATCAAACGGAGATAAATCTGGACGCTTGGTTGTGCAAGGACCTTTGGCTAAATTTTCCAGAACAACTTATGCCGGAAAGTCTGCGAATTACGGTCTCATGAGTTATCTTTATATATTTGCTACCGGCATGACGATGAATAGATTCAATGGCAATGCGATTCAAGACGCCAGAAATGGCATATATCACTTCGCAGTTGGTGCCGATGGTGGGTTGTTAAAATCTGCAGATTTTTCTCGTGTTCAGCAGCCCGGTTTGAAAGAGTTTCGAAGCGAACAAGCCATGGATGATGGCGGAGATCAGGTTGATCAGGTTCAAGAAACTTATAATTGCAACATGACTCTGATAGGTAACGGATTATTCCGCCCCGGAGCGTTGTTTTTTGTCAACCCTTCTTTTATTGGAGGTGGCAACCCAGCCAGCAGAAATTCAAATGCTTATAAACTTGGTCTAGGTGGTTATTTTGTTGGCCTTACAGTTGAGGGCATAATTGAGGCTGGAAAGTTCGAAACAATATTAGATGGAAAATACCTAGGTCCGGGCGGCGGTAAAAATGCTCAGTCTGCTCATAGCTATCGTCACGTACGCATGCATGAGGCCGCAATTGAGCGAGGAACCAAAGTATGCGGAATGGAGGTTGCCGTTGGTGGCTCGGCGATGAAAGCTGATATGAAGAGTAAAGTTTGGGGTCGCCATCCAGATGGAACTCCGATGACCAACGAAGAGATAAAGCAAAAAGTAGCAAATGGAGAAATGGGCATGGGATTAGGCCAACAAAAATATGCAAAAAATATTTATGTTGTTGGTACGCGCGAAGGCGATGCTCCAAAGAGAATAAAATATAAGCCTCGTGGTTTTTCAGCGACGACAGCAGTGCCACAGACAGCACAAGAAAAATACGTCTCGGACACAAGCGATTCTGCCGGCGACAGTGGCGGCGGGACAATCATGCAATAAGACTATGTACATAAGGGGATAAAAATGTCTGATTCAAGCAGTAAAATATATAAAGAAAATGTTGAGTATCGAGACAATATCGACGATCAAGGTTACCCGCCTTTTGAGGGCCACACCATGAATTTCTTAGAAGAGCGTCTTCCTTTTGGAAAGATTGATCACGAATCAGATCCGGTGGTAATTTTAGACCCCAGTGTTTTGGCACAAATTAAAGGAGAGGGAAATGGTACAGTATTAGTTTGTGATTTTGTTGCTGATGCGTTTGCTGAATTTAGAATGCACATGATGAGGGCAGCTACAAATGGTTCTATTGTAAAAAAAAGTATCTTAACTGATCTCCGTGGCTCTAGAGGATGGTCTAGCGTGGCTGACCTGTATCATTCCCATCTTAAAAAATTATATGATGCTTTTATAAAATTTTTAGATGAAGACGGACGCGGCAGAAATGTGACAAACTTCGAAGAGTTTATGCAGCAATTCATGCACTGGTCTTATGGGGTTGCAAAAGGAAGCCCCATAACAAGAACTGGTTTCATTGCATCTACACAGTGCCCCGTCAGTATTGGCGGTCTCACAATAGAGCTTAAATCTTGGAATCACGATTCAAAAAGACTTAGAAAAATTTATATTGAAGATCCAAATTTTAAATTTTATAGAAATGCTGCAAGAAAATTTGGTTTCATGGTCGACAAATATGCGCCATGGCGTCTAACTTGTAACTTGAGTTCACACAGCCAATGGGAAACGCGAGATACAAACGGCGAACTAACGGGAGAAACAAGCCAAGCTGGTACTCGTTTTTATATGTCTGAACGTTTAGGCATACTAGACCGCACCGCAGACTATCGTGATCTTTTCAACCTATATTACTCCAAATCATATATTGAAGATTTAGATTTACTTTCTACGTATCTGTTCTTATTTTATCAGAACTTCGTGGAGCAATTTCCTGTGGCAGTAAAATTATTATCTGGAAAATGTGGACTAACTAAAATACAAGTTCAAAGGTATAACTATAGTCAGGAAATGTCTTGGGAGAATCAAATATCTTATGCCGGCCCACCAACCAATTTTACGACCAAATATAATGACGTTTACTGGATTCAGAAGTATCTAGAATTAAGAGTTATAGAATCGGGTGTTTTTATGTCACCCTCAGAATACAGAGTAAAAGCAAAAAGAGCATTAAAATTAAATTTTAATATTGACAGAGGGGCAGCTTTAGATTATATTAATAGAGAAACTAAAGGATACATTCGTAATCAGTTCGCCGCTCCGGGCAAGTTTTGGCATGGATATCAAGAGGCTGAATTATCTCAGATACAATCAAGACCACCATCAAACGTTGTCTCTACAGTTAGAGGCGTCGGCGCCTCACCAGGCGCCTCGATATCGGGCGGTGGCTCCATGGGTGGATACTAAACATAAAAAGAGGAAAATTTGATCTTTCAAAGCTTAGATGACAAAAAAAATTGTCAAGCACTATACTACGACCACAGTTTGAGGCAAGATTTTGTGGAGCAATTGTCTGCAACATGGGACTACAAGCTTCACCACCCAGACAACAACATTGACTACGCAAATATATATTGTGGCGGCTTATCGCTGGATGATGTATGCCCAGAACATTTGCAAGAAAAATGGAATAATGTGGTGTCAAAACTAAAAGCATTTTTAGTTTCGTTCAGAGAGTCAAAAATTAACTTATCTGAGCTGTGTTTTTATGATCTAGTGCCAGATAAATTTTTGATACAATATTGTCATATCAAAAACGAAATTACAAAATCGGTTTTTCAAAATTTTTTGCGGCCAAAAAATTACAGATTTTTGCTTGATGTTTATAAGCTGGCAGAAAAAATAAAATTTCAAAAACTAAATTTAGATTTTTCAGAACTAAACATTGCAGACAAGTCAGCTAGAATTTTTAAAAATAAAATAGAAAAATACGACCCGTATATAAGATATAATATATTTGGCACTAAAACGGGGCGGCTTACTACAGTCAACAACAGTTTTCCGGTGCTAACTTTTGATAAAAACCACCGATCGATTCTTAAACCCAATAATGATTGTTTTTTAGAGCTTGACTTTAACGGGGCAGAACTAAGAACATTGTTGGCGCTTTCTGGAAAACAACAGCCCGCAGAAGACATACATGATTGGAATATAAAAAACATCTACAAAGACTCTGTTAGCAGGGAGGATGCAAAGAAAAAGACTTTTGCTTGGCTATATAACCCCTCTTCTCATGACAGTTTTTTAAGTGCTGTTTATGATCGTGATGCTGTGGTTGAAAAGTATTTTAATGGTAGCCAAGTAAACACCTTTTTTGACAGAAAAATAGATGCAGATAGTCATCACGCTCTTAACTATATTATACAGAGCACAACAAGCGATTTGCTTCTTCGAAGGATGGTCGCCATCGATAAAATTCTAAAAACTAGAAGATCTTTTGTGTCGTTCAGTCTTCATGATTCTGTGATTATCGACTACAGTTTAGAGGACAAAGAACTATTTAATAACATAATTGAGTGCTTTCAACAAACTGAGCTTGGCGTTTTTAAATGTAATATCAGCATAGGCAGAGATTTTGGAAACATGAAAAATATCGAACGCAAGAATCGGAGTAAACATGGAAACAGTAATCGGCCTAGGTGAGGCTGGGTGCAATATTGCAGAAGTTTTATCTCAACACCCACAATATCAAATTTACAGAATTGACTCTGAGAAAAGACAAGGCAAGAATTTCAAATTAATTAAAAAACAAATGTCACATCAGGAATATGAAAGAAATTGCCCCTCTATGAAGTCCTTTCTCTCAAACGTCAAAGGACATGTCTTGATGATTACAAGCGGCGCAGGAGCTATTTCTGGGGCGATTTTACGCGTTTTAGAAGTTCTGCAGCATTGCAAAATAAGCATTCTGTATATAAAACCAGATATAGACGTACTATCAGAAAAACAGAGACTCAGACATCGTGCCGGCATGGGAATACTTCAAGAATACGCTAGGTCTGCTGTATTTGAAAGGATCTACATTGTAGATAATTTGGTAATGGAGGACATTATAAAAGATGTTCCAATAGTGCAGTATTATGATAGATTAAACGAATTGATAGCATCAACTTTTAACATGATAAATGTTTTCAAAAATTCCTCGTCCAAAATAGACACTTTTTCTGATCCTGTTGAGACCGCTCGCATTTCTACCTTTGGGGTTTTCGATATGGAGTCTGGAGAAGAAAAGTTATTTTATAACTTAAAAATGGCTCGCGAGAAGTGTTATTATTATGCTATAAACAAAAAACAACTAGCTAGTGATGGGGCGCTCCTTAAGAGCATAAAAAACCAGATCAGATCCGCTAAAAAAACAGAAGATGAGAAAATTTCTGTCTCTTACGGAATATATGAAACTGAATATGATCAAAATTATGTCTATGTCTTAAGCAACGCTTCTTTAGTGCAGGAACAAAATTTATAAAAAAAACTGTTGACCACTAGCAAACTGTTCTTATAATAAGATGGTACCCAGAAGTCTGGAATATTTGCCAGATTTACTATAAAAGGAGAATAAAATGGGAATTGATATGAGCAAGATGCGCGAGAAGGCAACCGCGCTAGAAAACAAGGGGAATAAGCGCAGCGACTTTTGGCGCCCCCAGGATGGAGAAACAACCATTCGAATTTTGCCAACTGCCGATGGCGACCCTTTCAAGGAGTTTTGGTTTCACTATAATGTGGGCAATAACCCTGGTTTCTTGAGCCCTAAAAAGAATTTTGGAGAATCGGATCCTCTTGATGATTTTATCCGCAAGCTTTACAGCGAAGGATCTGAGGACAGCATCAAGATGGCAAAGCAGCTTTCTGCACGCCAGCGTTTCTTCTCTCCAGTAATTGTACGAGGGCAGGAACATGAAGGTGTCAAAGTTTGGGGTTATGGCAAGATGGCCTATCGCGAACTCTTAAACCTTGTATTGAATCCGGATTACGGAGATATTACAGATGTGGATAATGGCACTGATCTTATCATCACTTATGGTAAGCCTGCAGGTGCACAGTTTCCACAAACTAATATCACTCCGCGCCGGCGCACTAGCGCCTTAATGGAGTCGAAGTCCGACTCAGAGAACCTCATGAGTTCTATTCCAGAGATTCCTACTTTGTTTGAACGCAAAAGTGCACAGGAAGTTCAGGTTATGCTTGACGAGTTCCTCTTGGGAGAGGAGGATGCTGAGTCTACTTCTTCTGAGACAACTAAGTATGAGTCTGAGTCGAAGACAGAAGAAAACTCTGTAGATCGCGCTTTTCAAGAACTGCTCGGCTAGAGTAAATCCGCAGGGAGGCACGGGACTACAGGTGCCTCAAATCTATTTTAAAAGGAAACAAAATAATGAGTTTAGTAAAGAAGGGTAATGATATTAGGGTGCACTATGTGGGCACTTTTAGTGATGGAACAGAGTTTGACAACTCTCGCGAACGTGGAGATACAATCGACTTCAAGGTCGGTGCAGGGAATCTTCTTAATACTTTTGAGGACCAGATGCTAGGAATGAAGGTTGGAGATGTTAAGACTTTCACGATTGACAATGCTTATGGTGATCCTGACGAGAGGGCAGTTATGAAGGTGCCCATGACTTCATTTCCTGGTGGAATGCAGTTAGAAGAGGGAATGATGGTACAAGGATTCACCCCTGAAGGCCGGCCTATGGCAGCTATTGTGGTTGATTTTGATAAAGATGGGGCCACGTTGGACCACAACCACCCCCATGCAGGGAAAGATCTTACATTTGAGGTTGAGTTAATGGAGATTGTCGACAAAGAAGCTTAAAGGAGGGTATCTTGGCCAAGGCAAAAAGAAAAATTGGAAAACTTAGTGTTTCCGAAATGAGAAGTTTGATCAATAAAAAAGCAGGAGTTTCTCTGGCGCACGACCTTTCAGATGAAAATCCTACAAAAGTAGAGGATTGGATTCCTACGGGTTCTAGGTGGCTAGATGGTATTATTTGCAGAGGACAACTAGCAGGAGTCCCTGTTGGTAAGATTGTAGAGATTGCGGGCCTAGAGGGGTCTGGAAAATCATACATGGCTGCTCAAATCGCTGGTAATGCCCAAAAAATGGGGATTGACGTAGTATATTTCGATTCAGAATCAGCGATTGACCCTGAGTTTTTAGAACAGGCAGGCTGCGACATCAATACACTTTTGTACGTACAAGCTCAAAGTGTTGAATTTGTTCTAGAAACAATTGAAGAGCTTCTTGGGTCTAATGAAAATAGGATGCTGTTTGTGTGGGACAGTTTAGCTTTGACGCCGGCTATTAGTGATGTGGAGGGAGATTTCAATCCACAGTCTTCTATGGCGGTTAAAGCTAGAATTCTTGCTAAAGGCATGTCTAAATTAACAGTGCCTATTGCTAATTCTAAGTCGACTTTGTTGGTGCTTAATCAGCTTAAGACCAACATCACAAGCAACGTTGCGGAAGCAATGACTACGCCTTATGTTACTCCTGGCGGAAAAGCGATGCATTATGCGTACTCGTTACGAGTTTGGCTTACAAAGCGCAAAGCAAAAGCTGGGTTTATTTTAGATGAAAACGGTTTTAGAATTGGGTCAGAGGTTAAGGTTACGTTGAAAAAAAGCCGTTTTGGATCAGAAGGCAGGCAGTGCACTTTCAAGATTCTTTGGGGTAACGACGTTGGAATTCAGGATGAAGAAAGTTGGTTTGAAGCAGTTAAGTCCTCTAAGAACGTAGAGCAGAAAGGCGCATGGTACAATCTAATCTATGAAGACGGTACCTCTGAAAAATTTCAAGCTTCACAGTGGAAGAAAAAACTTCAATCCGAAAAGTTCAAAAAAAGAGTATTAGATTTGATGGATGAAGAAATTATAATGAGATTTGAAAAAAGAGCTGGATCTTCAAGTGATTTCTACGATATCGATGATGAAAAAACGACTTGATTGATAATGACACGATATCGAGCTATAAGATATAGTAAAGACTATTTATAGTTATGAAAGAAAAACTAAGAGTTTTAGTCAAAGAGGTTATTGAAGAGGGAATTTTTGAAATTCTTTGCATATTAACAACCAACAGACAGGAAAACTTAACAAACATTCTTACCGATGTACGTGCCATTAAGGGAATCACAACCGTTACTCTACGAAAAGCTGCAGCTGCTGTTAGCGAAGACAAAGAGATCGCGCAGCTTAAAATTAAATTTAAACCGGTTGGCCCTTCAGTTTTTAGATACGTTAAAGCACTTCAGTATACAATTAAAAATATTAATGGAGTTTTAGACTTCGAGTATGATAAGATTATTGATGTACAAAAACGAGCCAAACTAAAAGCAAAAAGGACAGCCCTCAAAAAATAAAAAAGAGGAAAAATGACATCAAAAAGAATTTTAATAGTAGATCAACTTAACATGTTTTTTAGGGCATATATCGTTGATCCTTCTCTATCATCAAACGGTCAGCCAATCGGCGGACTTAAAGGATCGATCAAGATTCTGCAAAAGTTGATAAGAGAGTCAAGCCCTGACCGTGTGGTTGTTTGCTGGGATGGTCAGGGTGGTTCTAAGAAGCGAAAGCTGGCCAACAAAGATTATAAATCTGGTAGAAAACCCATTCGTTTAAACAGGGATATAAGAAACCTAACAGAAAACGAAGAAATAGAAAATAAAGTTTGGCAGCAAACGAGACTGGTTGATTATTTTAATCAAATGCCCATATCACAGATAATGATTCAAGATATTGAAGCAGATGATGTAATTGCATATGCTTGCCAAATGCCGTCTCTTAAATCTTGGCACAAAATAATTGTATCAAGTGACAAGGATTTTTTTCAACTATTGGACAATAGCACTGTTTTACACAGGCCAATTCAAAAAGAAACTCTGAATAAAAAAGATATTATTAACAAATTTGGAATCCACCCTAATAACTTTACTATTGCCCGGGCTATGGCAGGAGACAAAAGCGATGCTCTGCCTGGGATCGGCGGCGTTGGTCTTCCAACTGTAGCAAAACGCTTTCCTTTTCTTAGTGAAGAAAAATCATTTTCGCTGGACGATGTAGTTGATTACGCCAAAGAGGCTAGCCAAACTAGCAACCTTAAGGCATTTAACATGTTGCTTGAAAATGAAGAGACATTTAGAGACAACTATAAGATAATGCAACTTTATGCACCGAGTATGAGTGTTTCTGCGAAAAAAACTGTTAGAGACTCCATTGAGCTTCATGACCGATCTTTTAATAAAACAGAGATCAGAAAGATGATGATTCAAGACGGATTTGGAGAATATAACTGGTCTTCTCTTTTTCAAAATTTAAACCGTATGTCACTAGACAAATAGACATTCGTTCATATTATTAACCTAAGCATCAATTGGAGAAAGAATTGTCTGAAGAAGGATTTTCTAAATACGGTCGTGCGTTCCAAGAATCTTTGGCGCATTTAATTTTTGAAGACCGAGCGTTCTCGGATCAGATTCGAGAAGTACTAAACATAGAGTTTTTTGAATTAAATTATTTAAGGGTTTTTATCAGTATTATCTTTGACTATAAAGATAAATACAAAGTTCATCCGTCGCGAGAAATTATTGCAACGATACTCAAATCTTCCCTAGACGAAGAGGATAAAGGCACACAGAAGCAAATCAGAGATTTCTTTGTTAGAATGGTGTCTAGCCCCCTGAGAGATGAAGAGTATGTTAAGGAGGTATCTTTAGACTTTTGCAAAAAACAAAAGTTAAAAGAGGCGATGATCAAGTCAGCTAGTTTGCTTCAAAAATCATCTTTTGATGAAATTAAGACTGTTATCGATTCTGCCTTAAAGCTGGGTCTATCAAATGATTATGGCCATGATTTGATCAAAGATTTTGAATTTAGGTATATGCCAAAAAGCAGAGACCCTGTAACAACTGGATGGCCTAGGATTGATAATATTTCAAAATCTGGCCTAGGAAAAGGCGAGCTAGGAGTTGTTATCGCGCCTACCGGCGCCGGCAAGTCTATGGTTTTGACTCATTTGGGGTGCCAAGCCTTACTTGATGGAAAGACTGTTGTGCACTATACTTTAGAGCTTTCTGAAGCTGTAACGGGGCAAAGGTATGATAGTTGTTTGAGTGGCATACGCCTACAAGACCTGTTTCGTCTTAAAGAAGAAGTATATGATTCTATTGCAGAAATTCCTGGGACGTTAATAATCAAAGAGTACCCAACTAAAACAGCAACTACAAACACTATCAGGGGTCACCTGGAAAAACTAAGTAAGAGAGACATAAATGTTGATTTAATAATTGTTGATTATGGCGATCTTTTAAAGTCTTGTGATAAATATAGGGAGAAAAGAATAGAATTAGAATCTATTTATGAAGACCTCAGAGCGGTGGCTCAAGAAAATAAGTGCCCTCTTTGGACGGCATCACAAACAAACAGATCGGGCCTTAACGCCGAGGTCATTACAATGGAGTCTATATCGGAAGCTTTTAATAAATGTTTTGTTGCTGATTTTATCTTCAGCGTATCAAGAACTATCAAGGATAAAAATTCCAACACTGGAAGGATATTTGTAGCTAAAAATAGAAATGGCCCCGATGGCCTAATTTTTCCATTGTTCATGGATACCAGCAACGTAAAAATTAAAGTTTTGGAGCCGACTGGTGAAACTGTAGAAGAAATAAACACGAGATCGGCTGCCAACGAGGCAAAGTCTCTTAAGGAAAAATATAAACAATTTAGAAATAAAAAAGCATAATAAAGAGGAGTGCAATAAATTGGATTTAGCAAACGAAATTTTATCAGACATCACCGTGCATATGAAGTACGCTCGTTACTCAACAACAAAAAAAAGGCGCGAGACTTGGAAGGAACTAGTTA
>TARA_R100000664_G_scaffold34240_1_pt1 | contig 10497 bp, 12 predicted proteins | sample TARA_R100000664 | Tara Oceans TARA_R100000664 (sample SAMEA2622705) | marine metagenome | biome: marine biome (ENVO:00000447); feature: deep chlorophyll maximum layer (ENVO:xxxxxxxx); material: "saline water (ENVO:00002010), including plankton (ENVO:xxxxxxxx)" | depth 115 m | reverse complement strand
CTGTAAGAAAGGGTAAATTGACGTCAGAATTCTGCGTAGAGCTCAGCTCAATTTTTGCCTTTTCAGCTGCCTCTCGGATCCTCTGCATTACCATTGAGTCACCGCTGACATCTAGGCCTGTCTGTTCTTTGAACTGGTCGATCAAATAGTCAATGAGAGCTTCATCAATGTTGTCTCCACCCAGGTATGTGTCTCCACTAGTGGATAAAACTTCAACAACTTCTCCGCTGACTTCCAGCACGGAAACATCAAACGTTCCGCCGCCAAAATCATAAACGGCAACAAGCTGCTCACTCTTTGCACCCAAGCCATACGCAAGTGCTGCTGCAGTAGGCTCATTAATGATCCGCTTGACATCTAAGCCTGCAATCTTTCCTGCGTCTTTTGTTGCCTGGCGCTGGCTGTCATTGAAGTAAGCGGGCACTGTAATGACAGCTTCAGTGACTGTCTCTCCTAGATACTGCTCAGCAGCTCTCTTTAGCTTCTGTAACACTTTTGCGCTGATTTCTGGCGGTGTATATAGTTTGCCGGCAACATTTATGCATGCATCACCTGCCGGGTTTGCAACGACGTCAAACGCAACTTTTTTTGCTGCGCTCTTGACTTCGCTAGCTTTTGACCCAATAAATCGCTTAGCAGAATAAACTGTCTTTTCTGGATTAACAACAGCCTGCCTTCGAGCTGTCACACCAACAAGAACGTCTTTTTCGCTAAAAGCCACAACGGATGGTGTTGTTCTGCTTCCCTCTTCGTTGACAACAACGATCGGTTCGCGACCCTCAATAATAGCAACACAAGAGTTTGTGGTGCCCAAATCAATACCAATAATTTTACCCATTTTTTTCTCCTTTGAAAGCGAGTTTTGTAAAGGCTTAGCCCCAATCGGCAGCCCTACCTTTTAGTTCAATTGTATAAAATCTATGTGAACTTTTCATCTAAAAAAACGGGCGCAGGTAAATCCTGCGCCCGGAAAGTGAAACTTCTAGAGCTACTTGATTTCAATGCTGACAGGCTGAACTTCTGCCTTGCGCGGGACTGTGATCGTAAGCAAGCCGTTTTCAAAAGTGGCTGATGCAGACGACAAGTCTAAATTGTTGTCATAATTGACGTAAGTCTTGGTGAATGCTCGTCGAGCAATTCGCCTGTTAGAAACAGTGTCAGATTCATCATCAGCGCTTGCTGATACTGTGATTGAATGTTTCTCAGGTTTCACATCAACATTCAAGTCGCGCTTGTCAAAGCCTGCCAAGGCAAATTCCATGACGGTCGACCCATTTTCGTTCGTGAAAATGTCAGCCACAGGATACCCTTGGACTGTTTTTCGCTGCAACGCTCCCATATCCTGGAAGAAATTGTCAAAAAAATCATCAAAGATGCTACCGCCCAACAAACTTGGAACACGTCCATATGAAACTGGGTTACGTCGAATTACAGAAAGTGTGTTACTCATAATTTTCTCCTTTAATAAGCAAGTTGTAACATGACAAAAGACCCTACAAAGCAATCTCCTGTCATGTACAATATAATCACAATTTCCGGAATTTACACCCCTAAAATGAATTTTTTTGAAAATATTTTATCTTACTACAAAAAAACAATCATAGAGTTCTTCTTGGCTCTCAGAAATAACTGTACATCTTTCTTCATTTGAGACAGAGTCTATGTAACGAATCTTTACTAATGAGTCCCAATCAGAATCCATGCCTGTTGAAACTAGGCGCCCTTGGCATAAAATCAGACCCTCGCTAGAAGGAATACACCCTTCTTTTCCGGACGATGAAATCCCAGGTGAAGATTTGATGTAGACTGTCTCACCCTGTCGAAGATGTTTTGCGCTCCAAATCGGCGTCATCTTTTTCTTGTAGTAATTGCTTTTCATTGTGCTTTCTCTCAATAGCAATCAATCTATCTAGATACCAGCGTGCCTTCTGCAAGTCTTGTGCTCTGTTACCCTTGTGTTTGCTTCGGGCAATGTATTTTATAATATTGCCCTCATAAAACCCAAGTTCCCAATCATCTATGGCGTCGATCACTTCGATTTTACCCATATTGTAATGACCGGGATGCTCTACTAACGACATGTTGTTACACTCCAAAAGATTCAGTAACGGTTTCAGTAGGAATTCTGCTAGCACGAGAAATTCTAGAAAGCGCGTATTCTACTTCATGTGTTCCTAAAGTGAAAAAATAGCAAGCATCTAAGTCATCTTCAGCAATAATTTTTGTCAATAACTTTCTAAAATTTTCGCTAGTAACATCAATTTTTTCAACTCTTAGTGCCAGCTCCTCTTCAGCAATTTTTGATGCCAAGGTGTCTCCACCTACTCTATCACTTATCATTACTGTTGACGAAATTGGAAGTTCTACTAGAACATCTCTAATTTTTTCACTATTTAGCCAATGTTGCGACACTGCAACAAGCGCTTTCATCCTTAGATCTCCTCTCTTTTCTCACTATAAGCACGCACTGTTATAGGGTACAGCTCAGATACAATATCAAGCATGCCTTTTGCTAACTGCTGAATTTCCCATTGTGCACCTTCATGTGTACGCAGATCAATAAACTTTAGAATATTGTTTAGATTTGCCGAAGCATAATATTCTGTGTACATATTTTGTGGCAACACACCACGAGCTTGCTCTCGGCAAACACCTGCTTCGATCATATCATTAAAAATCTTAAGTGACTGTGTGTGAATGCTTCTGACTAAAGTGTCAGCACGAAGAAAGCTGCCGTCTTCATAAGAATAAATGACGGGATTAGTCAACTCGTCAGCATTTGACGCCTGTCTATTGGACTTATGTTGAGTTCTAAATGACCGTGGTTCATAGAACTGGATGTCGAAGTCTGTGTAGCGTCTGCTAATTTCGTTATATGACCAAGTGCGGTGCCTATGGTGCTGCGAGCGAACAAAGAGCGGAACCTTCACTCGAAAAGTCACAAAGCAGTGCTCTAGAGTTGATGTGTGCTTGTGATTGATGAGATACCGAATCAGCTTTTCATCTTTCTTATCCAGGGCATCCTTGTGTTTTCCAAAACTAACACGGGCTGAATTAACAACAGAAAGGTCGGACCCTACCGAATCTACTAATTCAACAAATCCTGTGTCATCAGAATAAAGGTTCACCCTAGGCATCTTTGCTTTCTGCCTTGCTGAGTTGCTCTCCAGCCCAGTCCTGCACATAAACTACGACAGGAAACAATCGAGGAGGCATCAGATTCTGAAGCTGAAACACAGGCACCCACCTGTACTCATCGTTTTCTGGCTTTCCCAGCTCAGGACTTACAGGCAAAAAGGGCTCGGTGTCTGAAGTTCTGTCAGCAATAAAATACGTGGCTACTTTTGTTTTCTTGCCTTTTCCGTACACCACAGAAGGGGCAGCAACCCCTGCAAGACTTGCATCTTTCCCCACAACCATGCCTGTTTCTTCTTGAAGCTCTCTCGCGGCTGCTTGCACGATAGTTTCGCCTTCATCGACTTTCCCTTTTGGGAAATCCCAGTTCGCGTAGGCTCTAACGCAAAGCACAGAAGGCTCGCTTGTATTCCAGTCAATAACAACAATTCCAGCGCTTTGTATCACTGTATCCTCCATGCAAATGTTCTACATGAAGCATTATAACACCAAAAAACGCTTATTACACTACTTTTCGACAAATTGTCCGGATTTCCATGCAACTGCTAAATCTACTATTGCTTGTGAGCCGATGTAGGCGAGTGTTACGGCAACCCAGTCACTGCTTGTAACCATTCCGTGCCAGCAAAGACCTGTAGCTGTGCCCCAAGCTAAAAATTTTCTACTTATAAATCTCTCTACATGTTTATCAAAGAATGCTTTCATTTTCTACTCCATGGATTCATTAATATCCAGTTTTATTGTCTCATCAGATGCAACTGGGCGAATAAAAACTGCGCCTCGTATTGTTCTTGACTCTACTTCTTGATCGTTTGTTCTAAGAGACAAACTTCCAAATGCCTTAAACCTGTCTAAGTTTGTAAGTATTTCGTTTTTTGCGTCTTCGACAGGTTTTGGTGGGTTTGCCGGCTCTACGTTCAAGAAATAATCTTCAATTTGTCCGCTAGCTAGCAACCCTTTCATGTAGTCGTCCACGTCTTTTCTAAACCTGTTGTTTATTTTCTGTCCAGCCGGCTCGAACAAGATGGTGCGTGCAATGTCTCTAATACTTCTTCTAATTTCTATCATCAGTCTTCTAGTGCCCACTCTGTCTAGAGCAGTCCCAGCTCCGTATGCTGTTTTCTGAGAAATTATCATTATTCCTCCGTTTAGAGCATATGGTTCGCCACCAATAACATTAATGTTGTTGGCAAGAAGATCATCGCGATCTTTAATGAGAAGGCCTACTGCAGTGTCAATTCCACCTAAAATAGTCCCTCTGGCAGTGCCCATAGGTGCAGCATGTGTGCCGGCAAGTGCATCATTTTGTGCAATGGCGCCTAGTGCGGCGACGGAAGGTGATAATCTTGTCGGAAGAGTGAGGTCATCGAGAAAAGGAAGTTCAATTTCTATGTCCGGAAAATAAAATGCGCTGTACGAAGAATTAATTCCCCTAGCATCAAACTTCTTGATTATTTGAGGAACATGTGGATCTTGGGTTGAAGCAGTCACATACTGTGCAAGTTCGTCATATATTTCTACATCTCCCACATACAGAACATCATTCTTGTCTTCACAAGACTCGACAGCATGATCTGTGACAGATCTGTGCCTAACACCTGGAATCGTAAGAATCTGCATGTCTGCTTCTGATTTTTCAGACAAAATGCTAATGGCTTTTCTGTAGGCAGCCGTCGTTGACTTTTCCCTGCCCTGAATACCGTCATTTAAGTGTTCTCGATACACAGCAACGTCTGACATCATGCGATTTTCAAAATCGTGTATGTTGAGACCGTCAAAACCACCCATCATAGGAACAGTGAACTTAAGAAATGCTCGAGAATCAGGGTCGCTCAAGTCTAGCAACGGTCTTACAAACCTCACCTTGTCAGAAGAGCTACCCGGGAGAGACTTGCGTAGTGTGCTGGGCTTCCTGCCGTTTCTTACATAGACAGCGGCACCCCACTCATCCGGATCAGGTAATTCATCAGGTCTCAGAATATCGCTTGATCCTGTGATAACTGCAATTCTCTCTAGAGAAAACATGTTGTTGTTAAATCTGTCTGCGTCTAAAACAGTGCCACCCACGTCAGGGGTTCCCGCATTGTCGCCGACCCACGGGTTTTGATAAGATGTATGGAAAGACGGCATGTAAGCAAAAAGAGGCAGCGGGTTGTCTCCAAAACTGCCCCCCTCAACGTCGGAATTAGGCTGACTCGGGGATGGTTTTTTCTCATACTGAACTCCCCATGTAAACGCAGCGTTAGGAACTAGCTTTTTTTGGCTAGGCGTCAAAAGCTGCTGATTTTGCTGTTCTCCCAGTGGTTGCAAGACTGATATTTTCTCTCTCAGGGGTAGCGGTGGTTGAATTACTTTTTTTGTAATTTCTGGCCCGATGCCCGTGATATCAGCTGTTGCTGAGCTGGCAACGCTACCTGTCAGAATGGATCCGCCCCCATTGGGCGAAGACCCAGATGTCACAAGGTGATAAATTCCTCTAAACCCCGCAGGAACAACATTGTGTGGAACTTTTCCATCTTCAAAATCACGAGACATTTCTACCCTGACGTGTAAATTTGTCATGGGGTACTTTCCAGAAACTGCAGATTTATCCCCGTCAGGATAAGCATCAAAGTCATAGAACTTGTTCATGTCACCTATGACTTTTGCAATAAATTCGTTAGAATTTGGATCTAAGTTGCACTCAAACGTAATTGTGGGTGAATCTGTGCTAGTGTCTGGATGGTTCCAGACACGATAATCAATTTTGAAGGAAGTTGCCTGGTCATTCGTTGGCGGTATAATATCATACACAGTAAACTTGTTGTTCATTCCCATTACGCCTGCGTCAAAAGAATGAAATCTAAACAAGTCGTACTTTGTTCCTTCGATTTCTTGTGAAGTCACAAAAGGCGAAAATGCAGAAGAAAAACGATCTTCAAAATTCTCAAAATTGGGTATTCCAATTTGCCCATCAGTTGGGCTTGTTGCAGACCCGACATTTCTGCCAAGAGATGACGTTAAAATCATCGCTATCGGTTCTCTATTTTGAAAATCTACTGTATTGTCAGTAACCCCGGATCCCGTGAGTTGTGCAAACGAAGTGTCAATGTGATAATCTGTGTAAAGATAGTGCCCAGCTTCTTGAATTTTGGTGGGATCCCTATTGAACACATTAGCAAAATACATGCTGTCTTGCAAGTTAGTATCGGGAGGCAAAGTGTCAGCAAGCCCTGATGAAAGTGCATCTTGATACGTTGACAACGGGTCAAAAGAAGCAGTTACTGCGCTTGGATACTTAGCAGTTGATGTATGTCCGTTCAAAAGCATGACAAAAGATTGACAGCCGTCTGTAAGATCAACAGTGCCAATATTGGCTCCGCCGTCTTTTGAGGCACCAAACTCCCCGTAGGCACCGCCCGTAGAAGCTACATTGTTCGGCTCTATGTTAGAGCTTAGCGCTAAAACAACTCCTGACGGGGCGAAGAGAACCCCTCTAAGAATTGGGTGGGCTGCAGGAGTATCCTGTATTCCGGCGTCGCTGAATATCGTTGACCCGTTCGACTCTGACATCAGAGTCGTTAAAAAATAAGATCTCCCAAGTGGCCCTCTATCGTTTCCTGCATAAGTGTTGTGCCCAACTAAGTTTGTTCCTGTGTTTATTATCTCTTGTCCGACAACAAACCCTGCATTCACCACCCTTCCTAAATTATTGCCAGTTGTTGCTCGTGGTTTGCAGTTTCCAGCACCTAAAACCCTAAAGAACAAAACTGACTCTCCGCCGTTTTCAAAATATCTGTTGGCTGCAATTGGGCCCTCTAGAACAGGAAAGACGCTTTTCTCAACTCCGCCAAAAACTTTTCCAAAGTCACCGCTGTTTGCCAAGCCGAAGGGAACGAAAGCTGGGCCTTTTGAAGAAACACCTATAATCGCAGCGGGTGCAGGTGATCTAGGCAGAGTGCTAAGAATTTCAGTCGAAACAGTCGAACCTTGTTTCGCGACGACGTCTGGACTATTGGGTGCTGAATCTGGTGATGCCATACATGTTCCTCAGTATTAAATATCTTCCAATCTAACTACTTCTATGACTGCTGTGGAGGATATGCTTGTGCAAATTAGTCTATGCCACTTGAGCTTAGGGATTATGTGCCATCTCTTAGCTCTTAGAAGGCGCGGGAGTTCATTGTCAAGCTGTAAGTACCATCCCGTTCCTGATACTAGCTTTACTTTTCTATTGTCAGCGTCTTGGTGCCAAACCATGTCATCTGAATCCTTTGGCGAAAAGGTGCGAACAGATTTTTTTTCATCGACGTACACCTCTTTGAAGGGAAGTGTATTCATTACCAAAACTTAAAGCTTGTCTTTTTCAACCCTAGGGTTTTCCAGTATCTTGGAAGACGACAAGACCAATATCCAGGTTTTGTTTTGTCATTCTTTTTCTTACAGTTGTGACGTGCAACAAAAGAAGCTCTTCTATCAGGGTCATTTATGCCGACACCCATCCCTTTAGCACCAAATTCTACTTTTTTGACGTTCCCAGTCTTAGGGTTTTTTACATAAACGTAGTATTTCTTCTTTCCGCCTCTTTTTGGCTTATTGAGTTCAACTTCTTTACCGCGGTACTCAGCTTCAAGAAGATCAGCGGGTATTGGGATGTCAAGAGGGACTTTAGTGCTTTCATAAAGGCCAAACTCACCTATGTCAGTCGTTAGCATTTCTCTCTCAAACCAGTTGATTTTCTCGTCACTTTCGTGCATCTTAGACTTAATCTGTCTAACTTGTTCATAAAACTTATGAGACCACGGTCTATAGATGATATCGCTTATTTTCTTTGGGTTCTCCCAGGATTCCTGCAGCGACTCTTGAACAAGACTTCTAAGCATAGAATCACTCATTTCATCATTCGAAATTATAATTTTATTCCCTACATCAATGGCTAGCTCGTCGCACGTACCCGCTGGGAGCTCCAAAACACTGTGAACATCGCCGTCACATCGACTATGCCCAGTATGCGGATGCATCCGATCCTTCATAATTACGACTCCGCTGCCATTGAGGTAGAGAATGTCTAGTGGCACATGTGTATCACGCATGTGGAATCTTGCGGGTCCCGTCGGCATTTTGAAGAGCATTCCAGTCCCATTCGGCAAATATTTTCGACCACTTAGTCCTTTTGCCCTTTCTTTGGGTGTCTCTGCTATTTCAACTGTAAAAGGATACCCGCGTATTTCAATTTGTTTAGTTTTTAGCTTTCTGTGCCTTGCAGCTGATTCCTGCACCATTTGCACCTCTAGGCTCTCGAGAGTCTCTGGGTCGATTGGTACATCTTGGCGCTGAAGATTAGTGAAAATTTGTGGTTCTTTTCGCATTCTATAGTCCTGTACTTGTCTCTAGATCCCATGGGCCGTAGTGTTCGTGTTCTACCATTTTCCTTCGGACTTCTTTCCACGTATATTCTCGAAGGTTCCCGATCTCGTTGATTCTCCCTAGAGCTTCGTAAGCGTCTCTCGGCATTGTAACGTTTCGGCCATTTGATCTATCGATCACAAGATTGCTGCGGGTGTCAACGACGTAAGCATGACCAAAGTTAGTACCCTCAAGTGGCCCTTGTCCGGCGACCTCAGCGTGAACTATCGTATAATGACAGGACCCAAACAGACATCTGTCCATAACAAAATTTACAGCAGCTTCGTAGCAATCACCCAGTCTCATAAATAAAGTCTCTCGATCTTGTCAAAGGTTGGGAGAAGATCTGAAATTCTTTCTGTTCTCGCTTCATCCCCATAGTTCACAACAGCGTAAGTGTCTCCTTCAAATGTAAATATCTCTAAAATCATTCCCGGAGTGCCAATTTTACTATGTGACACTAAGTCCCCTACTTGAAATGTCTCTTTTTCACATGTATATTGATGCATGTATGCTCCAACCTCCTGCCACAAAAATGTGCCAAACAAAGTGTGCCCATTTAGTATAAGAAGAAAAGTAAAAAGGTAATCCCAAAGCATACAACAGCACGCCCGCACAAATAGAGAGCCAGCTTTCACTAAAAAGGCACCCAAGAGCCGTGCATGCCACAGCCGTGGTTATTAGCGCGGCGTCTGTAAATACGAGTGATGTTTCGGACTTTACTACCGGAACAGACAGTACTATGCAGAGGAGCATAAGTAAAGATGCCAAATGAATGGGCAACAAGTGAAAAACAGAGGCTGGAATTAGCCAAAAAATAGAAGCCACATCACATCTTCTAAGAAGCTTTTTTGATCGACCGTCTTTTTCAATATGATAAACAGTAGATAGAAAAAATGTCAAACTTGAACAGATGAAAAATACAAGATTAGTATTTGATGAAAAAATGTAATAGATCGAAATTACAACAAAAGGCAAGTGCACTAAAGCATTTGCAACTTCCTCTAATTTTGATCGACCATACAAAGTATCTCACCCTGCTTCGCCAAGCCGACTAAAAATTACCACTCTGAGGAGGAATCCCCTTCTGATGCATCGACAATTTTAGTTAGAACACGAAAAAACAAGGAAGAACAAAGTATGGGCGCCAAAATAAGAGAAATGCCTAAGACGAAAACTCCTAAAATTACACCACTGAGGATATTCATTGTCACTCCTTGTCTATAACTATGGAGTGACTATCCAGACTTTCCTTTGTATGCTGCTAAAATTTTGTTTGCATCAATTATTTTTTTCTCGAGGGCTCCTAATTTGATCAAATTTCGATTTTTTCTAATTTCTTCTCTAAGACTTTTTCGAAATGGCCACATGTAATAATAGCCAGAACCGACAAATTGCTTTTCTAAAAAATTAAAATCTGAAAATTGTTTGAACTCAGAGAAAAACACCAAGTCTGTCATTGCATAACCTCTCAACTCCCAGAATGCTCTAAACGGGGCTGGCAAGGGTAGCAAAAACAATAAGAAAAATAGAGCCCACGGCCCTACAAATATCGCAGCCACAGCAAAAACTGACAGCCACTGCGGAAACAAATAGCTTAGCCGGTACGCTATTGGCCCTACAATACGCTCGTCGCTAATGTGGACGAACTCGTGACATAAAGATCTGGCAGCAGATGCCCTATTGTTTTCAAGCCACTCGCGAGAAGGAAAGTAGACTTTTTTCCCGATCACTGTAATGTAGCCTGTCATGAAGCGCTTATTGAAAAACAATATCTTAGAAAGCACTTTCATTAGTAGGCTTTCGTTCTTGAACAAAATTTCTACATCATAGATTTTTTCGCCCAAAGAAACCAGTCTGTCGTATGAATCATTTTTTGTATTCATTTGACCACCTCCATGCCAGCTAAATATCTTGACGATACTCGTACTGGTCTTTTCTCAGCAGGCGCATGTTTGCTTCTTTGGGTGTTTTGTT
>TARA_R100000664_G_C2759722_1_pt1 | contig 10528 bp, 7 predicted proteins | sample TARA_R100000664 | Tara Oceans TARA_R100000664 (sample SAMEA2622705) | marine metagenome | biome: marine biome (ENVO:00000447); feature: deep chlorophyll maximum layer (ENVO:xxxxxxxx); material: "saline water (ENVO:00002010), including plankton (ENVO:xxxxxxxx)" | depth 115 m | reverse complement strand
TCCTTTGCCTTTTCCTTTGCCATTTCCTTTCCCTTTGAAACTGCTACCTTAGCGGCATCCTTCGCTTTCGCTTTTCCTGCCTTAGCCGCAGCCCTCGCGCCGCGCTTTAGGAATCCACCAAACCCATACGCACCAATGCTTGGGGCGGGCTCGCGATATTCCGTGGTACGATGCATGCCCGGCATAATTATTTCTATTCCCAAACGACTTTTATGACAGCGCAGTATATGGATATAAAAATAGACAGGCTCTGTTGAATTACATAGGTCAATAGGATTTACATTCTTGGTCTAAGAGACAAAGACCGTTTGTAGCACATTATGTGTGTTTACGGGTTGTACGAGACACGCGTAGCGAACGGAATAGAGCCGAGTGCGTAGTTTTGCACGCCGCCAGCCACTGTATACGCGCGCACGCTACTAAGCGTCTGACCATTGCCGCCAGGCATGAAATAAGCGCCAGGATTCTGATTGATGTTGTAGACGCCGGCATTCATGAGGTTGTTGATAAGGGGCTGGCGGCCCTGACTCAGCGTCCTGTCGCGAGGGAACATGTTCAAGTAGCCAAGCCGGGCGCGCATGCGCAGGCCCTCGGCATTGTCACCCGTGTCGGTCATCGTGTTTTTTTCCGTTGTTGTTGTGAATATTCTTTTTCGTTTCTTTATCGAGCGGACTGCCGCCGCGTGTCCAATGGGCACGTAGCTTTTCTATAAGCGGGCGGGAAAGCTTGACGCCTTTGCCGACCGGAGTCTTGCGAATGGCGCGCTCGAGCTGCTCGACCTGCTTGCGTGTAATCACCAAGCTGCCGGGCTCAATAGCATACAGGTCCGTGTAGGGCACGCGGCCGACACCGTTATGCTTTTTCAATATATGCGCCTTGAATTTTTTCACCATTACTTACGGCGGCGTGGCCGGTCGCTCGGTTTGATTTTGAGTGCTTTGGCGAGCGCGTCGGTCTGTTTCGGGTCGAGCGTCAGCTCTCCCACGTGCAGGGCGCGAACGACCGTCTTCTTGCCAGCCGTACGCCCACCCAAAGCGAAGGATTTGAGGGTAGACCTGGACTTCTTGTGCGTGCCTGGCATTATTATAGCGATCACGCCAGTGAGCAACGCAGAGACGTGCGAATTTGCGCATCTCGTTTACCGTTCGTACAGGCGGGCTTCAATACGCTGGCGCTGCGCAAGTGCAATACGCCCCAACACCGCAGGATCTTCCGAACGCATGCGTTTGTTGCCAATACGGGCTTGCGTCACACCGCCTTCCTCTAATCCCAAGAGCTGCGGAAAAAGCTCGGCAACGGCTCCCAGATCGGTGACTGAGCGCGCTGTCCCCTTCACGTATCGCGGCAGTCCTTCTGCGATTTGGCTAATGTCCTGCTTGATCCAATCATATATAATCGAATTGCCGAGCCCGTTGGCCTTGAGCGTGTTGATCAGAAAGTCCTGGCAATTATTCTTGAACGCATCGTAGCGCCCAAAATCGTCGCCCATTCGCGCTTTGGTCTTCTCGACCATCTGCGCTAGCGTTGGTGTTTTTCCATTCATGTCCACGGGGCTGCGCTCGTCCTTACTCGTTGACTTGAACTTGCCGCCGATGTTCACACTTCCGTTTTTCTCCCATACGAACTGTTTGCCGCTCGCTGTCGTCAGCACGAGCTTTAGATGCATCAACTTGTCATACCCGGTCTTTGCCTGTAGCTTCTTGAACGTGCCAAGCGAAATCGCATTCAAAAACTTGCCCAGCACCGGGTGGATCGGGGTGCGCACCGCCTCTATCTTTACGATTTTCTCCTCGCCATTTTTATCTATAAATTTGCGCACGCGCGGCGGGCTATGTTTCAGTTTGTTTATCAGTTTGTTGAGGGCCTCACGGGCCTTGTTCAACGCGAGCCCGATCATCGCCGCTGCGACTGCTGCTGCATATATTCGCGCAAGGCTTTCGGGCGCGCCAAGTTCCAGTCTCGGAGTATGGGGTCAATACCGCGGTCTTTCCGGAACTTGTACTTACGCTTCTTGACTTTTGTTCCAGACAAGGACGGCAGCGACGACTCGGCGTAGGCCCGGGCGAGCATGTCGGCCGTGTAGGGCGCCCCGGGCACTGTGCGATACCGGTTCATAGTCGGCCGCAAAGTGCTAAACAAACGTCTTGCCGTAATGTTAAGGACCGCATCGTCCTTCGTTTCTGCATGAATGGACGGTATGCCGGTCAGGTCGTGAAGCGAGAAACCTTTCGAGATGCCTCCCCACGTGCGTTTCCGACTCCTTCCTGCTGCCCGGCCACCCCCTCCTCCCCTCTGTGCCCAGGGAGCTGCCGCATACTTCTGCCTGAGACCTTCCTTCTCCTTTTCGCTTTGTACTAGTTTTTCGGACAGCTCGAAAAGCTTCTTCCTATCGAAGTCCTCATCCATGCGGGTCCTCCTTTCTTCCTTGTCTTTCCACCTTTTATATTCTGCCATTGTCATGTTAGCCTGTTTTGCTTGGTCGGATAGTTTTTTATCTGCCTCCGCATCTGCAAGGGCTATCCCTGCACGTATGTGTTCTGCAGTTGCCCGCCGCGCAGCTGTAGAGTCGTCTTCCTGCATCGGTCGTGCTCTTGAGGCTTCAAACTGATCTCTGGCACGTCTTTCCTTTTCCCAAGTAACCCTAGATGTTGGAATGCCACGCTGTCTCGCTTCTAGCGCGGTTTCATAATGCCTTCGGTCTCTCTCAAGTCGCGCAGCCTTTCTGTAGATCGACGCTTGATTGCCCAAAGCAGCGATTTGTTCGGGTGTAAGATTTTCCAGATTTGTAGGCAAACTTGACATTTCTCCACCAGGTAGGGAGGTTTCGCGTCGCTCGTCTTGCTGCATTTCTTGCTGGAGATTATCAACAGATTCACGGGCGGCTTGCAGATCTCTAATTTGGTTTCTAGCATCAGCCAATTTCGCATCTAAGGTATCTATAAGCTGCTTGTCTTCATTTTCTTGCCTCTTAAAATTTCCTATTTGAGCTTCCAAACCCACATAAGCTTGTTGAGCAGCCTTCAAATTATTAATTTCTTCTCTAAGCGCACCGATCCTTAATTGATTGGCCTCTTCCGTCTGACGGATCCGCTTTCTCGCCCGATCTTTTGTTGCCTCCGTTGTGAGCTTGTCTTGAGCTAGCTTTATCTTGTCTTTCCCTAATTTTATATTTTCTGCTTGAAGAGCAGATATGTCTTCTCGCATTTCTATATCGCTTTTCTCGTATTTCTCCAGCTGAGTTCTCGCTCCCTCCAGGTCTTTGTTAAGCTTATTTATATAGCCCACATTTTTCTGATTTTGTTCCTCTGCGATCCTTGTGCGCTCAGTGCGCTCAGACCTATCTTTTTCATATTGTTCCTTTAAACCAGCGATTAATTTGGCAGTAACTTGTTTTGCTTCTTCAGAATAATCTTTGAAATGTTGAACGTTTAGAAGATTATTAATTTTTTCATAATTTGGTTCTGTAGTCGCTAAGTTTTGTAATATTTCATAGCGTTCTGGCTTCTTCATATTAGAAAATGTTTGTGCAGTATATTCATATGGCACGCCGAACACTACAGACCTAGTTTTCAGTAATTTCGAATAAAGCTCACTTTGAAGTTTGAAACCATTTGCATTAAAAAAATCTGGATCGACACCCGCTTGATTTTGAGGGAGGTCTCGAAAAACCATGCCGTCGGATAGATCAACAACTTCTGGGGAATCCTCAGTCTGTCGTCTTTTTATATCTTCTTTGTTCTCTGTGTCTGACCTACGTTTTTTGCTCTCCTCAACGGGGGGCATCGCAAGATTATATACCTGTTGTTGAGGCTGAGTGCCGGATGTCTCAACAGGCGTGGTCTCAGTAGCTGGGGGCTGTACCAACTCGTGAGGACGTGCCCGATCTTCCATTGGACCTTCATCAGTTCGTTGTTTTTTCGTAGAAATTGGTTTCGGCGTAACCCTACGTTTTGGCATGTCCGCAGCCATTTGAGCAGTAGGCTGCGCCTCCGTTAGATGACGAGGCGGAGGCGCTTCTGGATAAGGTTCCGCAGTTGCTTCACCGCTATCGTCCTGGACGTCTTCCGCATCATCCTCGTCTGGCTCTAAATATTCTTCTTGAGTATCCATTTTTTTAGAGAGATTCCTAAACTGGCTTCTAGATATAGTTCTTCGGCTTTTTCCGGCTCTCCCAGCGAATGGTCTGCCTGTAACTGGATCCCGCCGAGCCCCTCCCAGGCCCCTAGTGAGGCGTCGTACAGGCGCTAGGAGTTCAGCTGGTGCATTTTCAAATTGCGCCACTGTTTGAGCGAGTTTCTGTAAATTCCTAAACACCTTTCGCAAACCCGGATCTGTAGTAGAAACATTATTAACCGCATCTTGTAATTCCTGTGCATTTATATCGGTATCGGGTACGATAAAGCCAGCTTGTACTTGTGCAAGTTCTTTCGCATCATCAGCGGCATCCGCAGCCTCCTGTTGTGCATCAGCCTCATCAGCATCATCGCCTGTAATTGGTATATCTCGACCTTTCTCGTCGTCCATATCAACCACCTCATCTTTAGCTGATTGTCCGGACATCTTTCCGCAGCAAGCGCCGCTCGTGCGGCGTTAGCTTGAGTACTTTCTTGTCTATGTAGCGGCGGACGAGCGCGGCGGCGCGGTCCGGCCGGATAATACGCTCGATCTGGTACTCGCGGTGGTCCTTCTCGGCGGCTTTGCGCTCCCGCTCGCGCTTGCGGATCCGCGCACGGTCAACGACCGAAGCGCTATCAATAGCTTCGTGCTCACGCGCCCGCCGTGCACGGGCGACGACCTCGCGCGCAGGACGCGGATCACGCGGGCTCAGAATTTCCGCAAGCGCCTTGATCCGTTCGTCCGCAAGTTCCTTGATCACTTTGCGGGGCACAAGACGCTCGACATGGATCTCCATGGCGCCTATACCCGCTTCATGTCCGCACCTGCGCACGCCACGACCTTCAATACGTGCTGCACCTTCGCCCTAAACCTATTTACAGACGCAGCGGCGCACACCATCCGGACCCGCCAGCAGGTACGACGCGCTTCGTATATTCTCCCGCCAAAATCTTGAGGATGTCGGTTTGCATGGTCACATTAAAAGCGCTCATAGACGGTGAGACGTAGGAGGCTTTGGCCGTGCCCATCGTCCAGGTGCGCTGCGCGATGTATTTTCCCGCCACTTCCGACCACACGGCGTCGTCGCTTAGTTCGCCGGCTTTGCGCTTGCCCAGCAGACCGCGCAGCTTGTCCGACTGTGCAATCGTATTCTTGTACTGCTGGGGTGTAAGCTTGCCGTGTTTCTGAGAGAAGCCTTTGGCTTTCATCAGGGCCGCGTGCTCGTCGACCTCGAGACAGTACACTTTCGGGGCGACAAACGTGCCGCGCACGAACGAGCCGCGCAGTTTCTCGTCCTTGCTGGCGCTCGCAGGCGCTTCATCGACATACTCGGACTTCCACGTTCCGAGCTCGCCGCCATAGGTCGGGCCGATATGCGCGTCGAAAAACGATTTGGAATCTAGGGGGTGGGTGTGGCCATTCTCCCACACGCACGAGTCCGTATCGCAATACACGAGTTTCCCGCCCAGCTCCCGCTGCACGTCCATCATGAAGCGGTGCAGAGCGACGCGTGAGTACGCTGTGACCGCGCTTGAAATGGCTACCTGCACAGTATGCGAATCGATATCTTTGAAGACACGCAGTGCAGTCGCCTTCTTGTGGAACGCCACGGCCTGAAGCCGGCCGGCACTGGCGAAGTTCTGCCATTTGAGCGAGCCGGGCTTCGTGAGCAAGATCGAGTCGCGCGCCTCGGTCCGCAGCCCGAAACAGCCATAAATAGAGTTGAGCAGCAGTTTCGCAAGCACCTTTCCCGCCTCGTCGCCGTTCTTCTTTGCTTCAGCTTTTGCCTGAAAGATCGTGTCGATGTACGAGTCAAACACTCCTGTGCTTTTGTCGAAGGCGATGCCCCATCTAAACTCATATTCGTAGCCGAGATCCTTTTCCTGGGCATAGCGCACCTCTTCGGAAAAGAGCAGCATGTCGTGCCCGCGCTTCAGCAGCGGCACCACCAGCGACTTGTTGTGGACATGGGCGTGGAGCGGCAGCCACTGGCGCTCCGTGTGCGCGTCATAGGCCGCAACGACATCGGGCCGGTGCTTGACGGTGCACATAACGAAACCGAAGAAATCCGGATGTAGCCGGTCGGTGCCTGCCTCACACACCTTGTAGGTAAACCGCGGCCGGCCGGTCGGCAGCGCATTGAACCGCATAGCTGTGGGGTACATCGAGGTCATGTCGTAGTAGGAGAGCCCGCCAGCAGGCTGCAGCAGGCCACGCCGGAACACTTCGACTCGCCCGCCAAAATAACCCTGGCGAAGCAAATGAGAAATTTCGGGCGAGCCATAGTACAGATTAAAACGTTCGGAGTAGAAGCACTGGAGAAAAATACGTTTGGCTAGCGATGCAGCGGTCAGACAGCGCCACAGTGGGATTTCGTGGTTGCGCGCCACAGCATGAGCGAACCGCAGCAAAATCTCCAGCAAACCTATACAATCACACTTCAAATAATGCTGCAAGTTCGTCGTCTTCCACAGCGATCGGTAGTTGTCGAGACGCACACTGCCGTGGTCGAAATCATCTTTCTGATGACTCACGCCGAAACTCTGCGCCAGCTTCTCCAGGCTGCCGGGCAGCAGGCACAGCGAATCGAGAAACACGATCCTATATTTAGGATACTGCCAGTGCTGCAGAACGAGCTTGATCCACTTGCCATTGAGCTCCATGCACTCCTCGAACATCAGGTTCCAGCCTACCAGGTCGGCCTCGACGACGATGCACCGCAAAATAAACTGCGCATCGAACGCGCCGCCATTGTGCGCATAGAAAAAAATATCCGTGCCCGCAAGCTCTTCATGCTGGTCAGCGAGCCAGCTCAGCCACGCCGCTATACATCCCTCTGCAGGGTCGTCCTTGACGCCGACCCACGAACTGTATGCTATTTTTGTCACCTGACCGCCTAAAAATGGTATCAGGGAGGCATAGGCCTCAGGGTCGCACGCGACCGTCGCATCTTCGAGCGGGAATCCCAAGACTTCGTCCGTCTCGGTCTTCCTGATTTCTACGGCAGCCATGCCGACCGCATAGGGATCTTGCACCACGAGCTCCTTGTCATTGCCCGTGCTCTTGATCGTCCGCGAGCACGAGGCGAGTTTTACCTGCGGCTGAGGCACAGCAAGGACGTCGCTCTCCCAGATGCGCGGCATGTTGTCTACGCCGCGTGCGAGCGTCTCGAGGTCGAAGGTGCACAGCAGCACGGGACGCTTCTCGGGTTTGCCAATCTTGCGCTCCATCGGCGCGCCGACGACTGCCTTATCGCAACAGGCAGAGTTCTCGCGAAACTCGAAAGGCAAAAGACTTTCTCCCGCCGCGAGTACCGTTTCGGGTGATTCATATTTCGGCAGCGGTTTCTCTGCAAGGGTCGGCATGCCCGCCAGCATGCGATCAAGCGCACTCGCGTCCCGCGATATGAGATGGGGCGACTCGAGCTCCAACAGCTCCTGTTGTCGCACGCTCAGTACCGACCGGTCGACCACGGCCATATAGTGCATCTCGTGCAGCATGATACGGACAGTGTGCGGACAGTCTTCGTTGAATGCAGCGAGAATCGCAAACGACGCATCGAGAACGACGATGCAGACCTTCTTGCGCTGCGCAAGGCGCAACAGCAAATCGCGCAGCTGCGCCTTCGAACAGTCAGCGATAGCCAGGCCCTTCGGCGGCGGGACGACCCGCTTCAGGTTCTCGCCTGCGCGCAAGCCAGCCTTCACATCATCCACGAGCCGTCTCTGTTTGGCCGTTGGACTGTGTGTACGCAGTGCGCAGGCGATCGCAACGGACACCCACAAACAATTTTCCCGCGTCAGTCTATTCAGAATCGCATACTCGCCCAGCAAATATGGAAGGTTCGAAATCGTGTGAGGTGCCAGGCCGCGCCCGCCGAGCCACAGGTCCGTAAAGGTATAATAGCGAAAAGTCAAACCCCTAAATATAACATAGGTATCCAATGCAGCGTTCGTAGGATCGGCCTCGGCTATGTAAGACAAAATCTTGGTCAGTTGGCTATCGAGCACATCACCGGCGACTTCCCACCGATTGCCAAGCCCCGCGATCGCCCGTTCCCGCGCATTGTCGATCAGCGAGCGGCCGGCGAGCGACATCTGTTGCACGCCCCCCGGAACGATGCCGCGCCCGCTGCGCAGCACCGGCTCGAACTCGACACCGATCCCGAAAAGACCGCGCAAAGTCCGGCCATCGCGGCTTGTGGTATTTATAGAATTATCCAAAACATTCGGATCGAGAATCTGGCGCGAGCGTGGACGCTCCTCGAGAGCGCGCAGCGTGACTTCATTCAAATCGTAAAGTGCGTCCGCGAAATCACCCACGGCCGCACTGAGCTCGCTCCGCGGCAGCAGACACTGTGTGCCCATACCGAGCTGTGCCGCCCGATCATATCCCTCCGAAATAGTCGTACTTTCTATATCTTCATTAATGGGAAAAAAATATGCGCTTATAAAAGTGCCACGCTGGGCGGTCGGTTCCGTGTCGGCATAGATTCGAACACCGTCCGTGTTGAGCAGGACAGGAGCATTGGGGGCGCCGCTCATCGTGCCGCACGCTCACATAGAACTCGACGTCGCGCTTATAGGCGCTTTTAAGGAGTAGCCGCCCTGCCAATCCCACAAGCGCGTTCCGCGCCCTCTCCGAACCTAAAGCGCACGCCCGAACATGCGCGGCCTCCAATACGAATTTTACTTCCCTTTCTATATATAGAGAAGCATCGGCAAGAGCGGGTCTAACTTAATAATAGCCGAATTAGTCAGCGAAAAGGTGTTTTTAAAGTAATTAATGACTCCAGCCTCCTCCTCAGGCAGCATGCCGTGACATTCTACTTCCATGCTGCCTCGCGCCATGTTATCGTAGGGCTGTCGCACAGTGACGTCGCCGCAGCTCTGCGTCTGCCCCTGAGGCCCATTCCGTCGCAGCTCGAACATAAGCACCCAGACATATAGTTTGCCTGCCGGGTCTCTGATCGGCCGGCCGATATACTTGCGCCCGATCTCCACTAGAATGCGTTCCCTGTCCGCGGGATAAAGAGTCGGGCTGCCGGGCGGAGAGACCTCCATGTTTACGTCCACGACCGGCGGAAAATAATGGTATACGCAGCACGCGCGCGGGTTCAATACTCCATATTGTTAATCAAAATCTGCCAGCGGCGATTCCACACGCGCGGCGTAGACTCGCACGTCACGAGAAAGGCCGTAGGCGTATGAATGCCCTCGAGGACATGGTCCTCAGAAATAAAAGAATATTCGGCCGAGAGGTGGGCCAGCGCGGTGTTTGACGGCTCAAAGAGCATTTCGCCATCGCCGTCGGTCCGCAGCATGAGACACATATCAGTAAGGGCGGTGAGAACCTTCGAGCTGTCTTGCACGAGGTAGGTCGGCTGGCTGAGCAGAGCGTCTGACAGCGCATGATAATTCTCGATAAACCGAGTCACAGCACGGGTTTGGATAGCGAGACAAATGCGCCGCAACTGCTCGGACGGACTCCACAGAGAGCGTTCATGTTCATGTTCGGACGCCTCAGCACTGAGTTCCGGAATGCGTACCCATTGGTTGGCAGCTTCGTCGAAACGCATAAAAGACATTTTGTAACACTGCTGGCCGGAAAATTCGGGCAGTATAGTCTGGACTTCCATAGGCATATACCGACGCGTCATGGCCGTTTGCGACGTGAGAGAGATGGGGCATGGAATGGCCATGGCGCGAAAAAGCGCGTTGCGGCGCAGACCCTCAAATCGAATAGGCTGCCACCATGCAATATACTCTAGCTTCGAGCAATCTATCTGTCCGAGATGGAAATCAAGCATTTGCGAGTCGTAGAAACACCGGTCGATCCGGTGGTTGGTCATAGGACGGCGAGGAGCTCCGGGACATACGGGAGCCCCGGAAGGGACGGGTTGTGGGGTGCGCGGCTCGGAGGAGCCGTTGCCCTCCGTACGATAAGGTTCCGGCGTCAACGGTCGCTCCGAACACTGCGAGCTGCTGCCGGCCTCCTGCGCCAAACACTCAAGATCGATCTGGCGCTCTGGGTCCTTATAAAACAATTCAATCGAATTCTCATGAGGATCGTCGGCAAGCGTGAGCGCAGAGGGAGACTCGGAGGGCGGCTCGACCGCGCCATAGCGCTCCGTGGCGGCACAGTCCATGGTCGTCTCACTTTTCGGCAGAATAGACTGCATTTTCCGGTTTGAGTTCCACGAGTGTATCGCAGATAATTTCTTTAGCAAAAAGCCAATAATAGATAGAATAAATGACAGATAGAAGCATTTAGTTCGAAACTGATATGTAAAACGAAAGAACCTGGGCGCGCGTGCGCGCAGCTCAAAAGAGCGGCGAATCGTGCCCCTCGAGGTCGTAGACCGCGGGCCGGCCCGCGGGCCGGTCGTAATCCGCGATCCGGCCAAGCTCCG
>TARA_R100000664_G_C2759726_1_pt1 | contig 10563 bp, 14 predicted proteins | sample TARA_R100000664 | Tara Oceans TARA_R100000664 (sample SAMEA2622705) | marine metagenome | biome: marine biome (ENVO:00000447); feature: deep chlorophyll maximum layer (ENVO:xxxxxxxx); material: "saline water (ENVO:00002010), including plankton (ENVO:xxxxxxxx)" | depth 115 m | reverse complement strand
TGTACATACCCTCTGGGATACAAGAATCAAACTGCTTATTATCTAACCAAGGATTTTCAAGCCCGACGATTTCTTCATCATTAGGAAAAATCCATTCGCTAGTGGTGGCTTTAGTCCCATGATAGGTTCTGAGAATTCTCAGAACCCCTGCGTTTTCTTGATTTTCGTCAAATCCCATACACTGTGCCACAGTTTTAAAATTATTCATAATGTTCTTAAGCATATTACACCGCCATCGGTAAGTCTGTTTTATTGAACCTGAAGAATGGGGACGTATCGCCATTTCTATTGTTAATTATTCTTTCTATAGTAATATCATCTTCAGTTAAAGTCAAAATATCATCCAAACTTTTTAGCTCTTTTTCCACAGACAGATACGCCTTTGGGGTGTCATTACTAAATCGTTCTAGGTCTTTAACCTCCAACATCTTTTTCACAACTGGCATGTGGTTCTGATAAATGTGAAAATTTGTTATAGTGGTTGCTAGCTTCCCGACTTTATAGCCTAACGCTTCTGCCATGAAAACAAGAAAGAATGTAGCAAACATCTTATTGTAAGGAGAACCCAGCACCGCATCATTACTTCGAATCGACTGGTGTAGATTAAGAACATACTCGCCTTCTATCTCATCAAACTCTACATCAAATGTGTAACAGTAATGACACGGGTGCAAAGCCATATCATCAAAATCGGCAGGGTTCCATAAATTAATCATATGTCTACGACCAAATGGGTCATTTTTCAGACTGTCGAATGTGTTTGCTAATTGGTCAATACCATTGAAATCTCTAAACTGATGACCATATCCCTTCCCGATCGTATTAGGTTTGATATGTGATTTTCCATAATTAGCAAGATATTCTTTAGTAGAGTTACCATCCCAGATATGAATTCCTTTATCCTGTAAAAATGAAACATCAGTGTTTCCATTAAGCATCCATAATAGCTCCCAAAACGCAATCCGTGGGGACGTATTTCTGATCGTCAACAGGGGAAAGTTATATCTATGTTTAGAATTTACATACATCCCGTATGTGTTAGTGTCGAATGGGTCGAATCTTTCGTTATGCACGAAAATTTTGCTGTCGTCAATACCAGTTCGATTTTTATGGTTCTTGCCATTTTCATAGCATTTTTGTAATGACTCTAAATGAAGCAAATCAAAATTCTTGTAATACATATCGTTCCTCATCCATATTGCTTTATTTTTAGCTGATGTGATTCATAAACAACTTCTGGTTCAATTTTAAAACCAAAAGAACATTTATTATTTTTTATTTTTAATTCTCTCATTTCTTTGCAGTAATATTCTCGATATGCTTCAGACGCAATGGCATCATTTTTGAACTCAGTTAATACAAATTCGTCATATTCAAATTGGTCGTAAACAGAAACGCCACCAAGAACAAAGATATCCGAATTATCTCTCATAGCCATTCTAAAAGAAACGTCTTTAATTTCCTCCAGTTTGTGGTCATTAGACACGATAATTTTATCTTGGTAATGGGTTCTATCTGAAATTTCTTTAACAATATTATCGATCATTCTTCTCATGTCGTTTCTGACATTTTGACCCATAACCAGAATATCTTCATTCTTGATAGCGTTGCTTAACAGCGTACGCAAGACTATAAAATCCAAACTGGAAGCAGTTTGTTTCATAAACTTGCCAACTGTCGACCAATTATTATCTTGTAATTTACTCAAAGCGATCGCATTTCCATAGACAGCGGCTGTTCCTCTGACTTTTGGTAACTTAAGCATCGTATTCTTCATTTCATCTCCAACGCTCTTTTCATCATTGATTTAGTAGACCCTTTCTGTGACGAAGATTCTACCAATTTACTCTTCTTCTTAGCTAATTCTGATTTTTCTTTACTAGGTACAGATTTTTTATTCTTATTACCGACTTTCGATTTGATATCAACATTAGCGGTAGGTTGGTCTGAAACCCGTAGCGAAACAGGGCTTCTATACAACGTGATAGGTTTCATTGTACGGGCACCGTTACGTATCTTCAACTGTTTGACTTGAAACTGATTGTTATCCATGTCTTCTTCACTTGCTACCATAACTATAGACCAATCAGAACCATTCACAGCGCTCAAACCGCCAGCTACATGCTTATGGGTTACTTCCATTATATCAGCGCCATCTCGGTTCATCTGACCAGCAGTAAGCATGTATGCGTCGAAGTCTACGGCTATGTTTTGTAATGCGAATATTTTTTCTTCATCTGCGTCGAATTTATTGTCACCACGATAGTTTTCAGCTTTCATCAATTGCATGTAATCAACGATGATAAAATCTGGGTTATGACCATACTTAAGACAATACTCCATCACGACGGTTCTAACATCGCTCGCGGTTGATCCAGATTTCAAGAATTTAACGACAACATTACCATATCCATCAGTTTGTGTTTCATAGAAATCCTCGATGTCTTGTCCAGACTCTTTATGTTGGCTGATGTCAAGACCAGTGAATATAGTATCGAGACGTTTAGCATACAAACGTTCTTTTAGCTCTAATGAAATAATAATACCGTTGAGACCTTGCTTCGACAGACGGTAAGCCATATTGCCCAGTAAAACTGATTTACCAGCACCAGTGGTTCCATACGTGATACCAACTTCACCGCGTCTGATTTTGTTTATCAGCTTATCTAGTTCTGGTATTCCGAATCCGCGTTCATCAGTTGCTTCATCAGTCGTCTCAACTCGCATTCTAGCATCTTTAAATAATTCGATACCCACGCTGTCATCGATTCGTACTGTCAAAGCCTGTCTGACTAAATCACTAACAGCAGAATGCTTATTCTGGTCTATGAGATCGACTGAATCCATAATTGCGTTGTACATCGCTTGCTTCTTACAAAATTCTTCGATCTCTTCAAGTACCCAGCTTATACTGTCGAGCTTCAATTCTCGTAAATATAATTCTACGCCAGTTTCAGCTTCGATCATATCAACATCGGGGATGCCATGGTGTTTTTCGAAATAATTTTTTACAAAAATTATCACTCGATCCAAAGGCTTTTCAAAATAATCAGCCCTTACCACTCGCAGACATTTTGTAAAAACATCGATGTCGGAAATCATGTACTCGATAAGTATAACCTGTTTCTTATCCATACTATCGCTCAAAATCGATTACTCCTTTTCGCGCCAAATTTCATACTTCACTTTGGCTTCTTGATAATTATCTACAACGCCTTCCTTTATCCTTTCAGCGGTTTCCATAACACCTAGATTAATAACGGCTTCATTTAAGTCACCATAAGACCAGTCGGGTATTATCATTTTACTGTTAGGATATGTTTTCAAGTATTGTAGAAAATTGTTGCTTTTTCTATCTGGCAAAAACCATTTTTCCGAATCTCTGAACTGATAAGCTTGCTGTGGTGTCATTCTGCTATTCAGCGTCGCTACTGTATTAGGGAAGCATTTTGCGTCTAGCAATCCCTCAACAACTATACTGATTCGTTCTGGCTTACCAGTAGGTATATATACCAAATTATCGTTCGCACTGTCGCGAGTGTATCGAAATTCTCCTTTTTTGTCTACACTTATGATGTCAAATCCTACCACCTTGTCGAAATAGTACATAGGAACCGCAACGTTACCTCTATAATCGCCTCGCTCTATCATGTAGATATCACCGAATGGAATCATTCGTTTTTCTAGTCGTTCAATCCATTCTTCCTTTTCGTCTCTTTCAGTGTCGTTTAACAAACACCAATCATCTGGTATCTCCATCTGTACATACGTATGAGGCTCGAATAATTCTCTATTCAATTCCTTTTGCATTTGTTTATATGCACTAGGCTGTACGGTACGTAGATCTAGAGGTATCTGAACCCCAATCTCAGACATCAGATGCCTAAACTTTTTTGGTATGTAACTTCCTTTTTCAAACACAGTGTTAGCGGTACACGAGCCGCGAAAGCAGTTATAAATTATCTTGTCGTGTTCAAATTTAAAACCGCCAGTCTTTTTGCTTTCTTTTTTACAGATGGGGCAGTGTAACGCATAAAACCCACTCGCCTCTTGTGTCCCCAATTCAGCATTCATCATTATGTCTTGTTTTAGTTTTTCAAAAGGGTCTAGGTCTATATTCATATCGATAAAAATCTCATGGTCTGTTTGAAGTTTTCAATTTCATTATCTTTAAAAAATTCGCTATGTTCTTCTATTATTTCTTTGTACTCTGTCCTCAGAGGAAATACTCTATATTTCCCACCATCCATTTTCAAAACAGTGTAGTGCTTTTTGTCTTCTATGTTAAGAAAAATTTCACCTGTTAACTTGTTGGGATTTTTAATTTTTCTAGAGCCATTAAGATTAGCTTGCAAGAAATAACCACTGTGGTCGATGTGAACGTCCAATAAAGTTTTTGTTTTTTGGTGTATAAATAGCATTGTAAGAATCATAAAAACAAGGAACCTGTAAATGAGTAACGAACATGTCTTTGACACAATAGAAACGTCTGACAGAGTTTACACATGCGTCGTGGACTATGTTAGTAAAAGACAAGTCATGATATACGACTTGACCAGCTATAATGACCCCATAATTCGTCTTATGGTTATTAATTGGAAGCTCCATGGCTACCATATGCGTTTTTCTGTGTATAGATCTAAATTTTATCCAGATGTTGAAATCCCAGAGATGAAAATATTACACAGAAAAACTATTCTCAATTCAACTCACAGTCTGGTGCCAAAGAGACCAAGTAAAAAGAAGACAAGGATCACCATTGAATAGTTCCAGTGTTGCTTCTATGGTTCATTATTGCAACTATCATCATAGCATATGATATAGCGTGTGACCTTTTGAAGTAAGCACTACCATCAGTGGGTCTGAGATAAAGTTTTCTTCTAACTTTATTTTTATTTTTCTTATAGTCGCCAAGATGTTTTATTTTCGCTGGTCTTATTAGTGCTAGAAAATCAGCTAGTTCTTCAATGGAACTTGGTCGTAATTGTACTAATAGCTCATGATACTTACCAATGTGGGGTAGGGTAGTAGCAAATTCTTTGTCCAATAAAAGTTTCCAATCTGGTTCTATTTCTAAACAGTATAGTAGCTCTTCTTTACTTTTAAAATTATCGTAAGAGCTATTTGAAAGTATATCAACTTTCATAAATCCTTCTGTATTGCCGTACTCATAATCAAATGAACAAAGCCCAGTCTCTGGGTCGACTGGAACTTTCTCTATATAAACGCCAGACGGGTGAGGCAAAACCTTTTCGACTTTATCATTATAAATCATCGCCCGAACACCATAGTCTTCGCGCTTAGTTTTGCTACTCGTATCAATATCTACGTCAAATATTCGACGTGTGATTTCTTCATTGCTCTGCATTGTTCATACCGAAAAATTTATCTACAGTCTTATCAATATCTATCCAATATTCACAAAATATTTCAAACAATTTGTTATCCACATCTCTCTGCTTATTTTTTAAAATATCAATTACAAGATTAACAGAGTCATCATGCAACCCCACTGAATGTCGCTTCAAGTAAAGTTTTATTGTATCCGCACTACAACATCCATTTTTATAAGCATCGTTAACAAAATCATGTGATTGTTTTCTCATCTCGAAAGCAAAATCAGTATAGCTTTGAAAAAGATTTTCATACAAACGACCAACTCTAGTTTCTCGGTATTTGAATTCAGATGGGTGTTGGTTTGATTTAATCCCAATTTTGATTATTTTGGCGACTTCATCATTACTCATCGTTCGTAACTTATCAGTCTTTGTAGTATAGCTCATAAATTTTCTCCACTCGAAGATAATAGTCTGTAGGAAGGTTTTCAATAACGTCTTCAAATTCTTCCAACTCCATAACATCAGCAACTCGTATATGTGCCTTCTCCAATGATCTTGTCAAATACAGAGGGTCTTTAACTAAGTTATCTATATTGTCTTTTAAAAAATCCTGACTTATGTACTCTGGGTTCTTATGAAGAAAGTCACGGTACATGGCACAGATATCTTTTTTATCAACAGCAACTTTCAAAATGTAGTTCAAATTAGTTCTTTTGCATATACTTTTCACGTAAGAATAATAAACCCCCATGTCTTTTATTTCATTGGTGATGCAGAAAATTACAAATTTCATTACCATAGAGTAAATCGGACTTTTTCTAAACACAAACAGGGGTAGATTTTTTTCGTGTATGCCATTGAAAACTTCATGCGCCATCTCTTCATACATGGTGTTTTTAAATATATCACCAATCTTAAAACAGTCAATCTTTTCCATATGTTTTTCTAAAGAAGAAAGCCGCTTGTAAGACTTTTTGCATACAGGGCAGATGAAGCTCCCATCTATTTCGATGGGAGCTTTTTGATACAGCTTAGCGATATCATTATGGGTTGTTAGGTCTTTATTGCTCATAAAAATCCTCTAATTGTTTGAGATCTTTTTTAGACAGAAGTTCTTTGATCTGTTTAGATTCGTCAAACCCACACTCGTACCAGTCTTGTATCATCTTGAGATGCTTAGTATCTCGTACTTGTGTGCTTTTCTTGAATTTAAAACGATTGCCTAATCCCATATTAGCAGAAATGAGCAACTTCAACAATAGCCGTGGGTGTTTACTCAAACCAAACACATACTGATTACAATAGGCATTAGTCAATAACACGTGTTCGACAGTATTAGTTGTTGCACCGTGCACCCACATGAGCATCACAAATGGAGAAACATTTTTTATTTCTTCATCAGTCATGCTATCGATATAGTCGAAATCACCCTTATCCATCGCATCGAAAAATGCATACAAATCGGGTCTATTACTCATATCTTACTCCACCGCAAAAATGTGATACAGACATGCGTCAAGTAACAATCTTTGGTTAGCCGCAGTAGAAGAAGCTTTATACAAATAATCTGCAATTTTGATAATATCTTCTCTGACGCAGGGTAGACGGTGATGGTTGTTATACATCGTGGTGTAGAAGAACTCAAAGTTATTATTATCAACCAATTCTGTAAGTTGTAATGCTTGGGATAAGTCATCTTCGTCCATAACACCATCTTCAGACCATAAATCTTCCCATGCGTATATATCGTTGCCTTCGGTATCTTCATCTTCTGGCATGTGTAAAACGTTGTCACTATCTAGCATTTTTTCTATACTGGAAAGGATTCTTCGAACGTCTGGTTTAAATTTATCGATATGTGCAAGGACAATCTCATCATCCTCGTAGGTTATATTTTCACCCTCGATAACATCAAGAACCAAATCTTCGATTCCTTCTTCGTTGATACCAGACATATTCAAAGTACCTGTTTCGAAACGACCTATAATAGCTGGTGTTAGTTTGCTCTTGTTATTAGCAGTACAAATGAATCTGGCATTATCAGTTGTTTCGATAATTTCACGAAGCGCATCCTGTGCATTTGGCGATAGACGGTCAAACTCTTCATATTGAACAATTTTCATACCACCACTCAGACTGGAATTATTCAGCCATGGAACCAAACGGTTTCTGATGAAATCGATACCATTTTCGGTACTCCCGTTGACGTAAAGAACATCGTTATCGTCAACATCAAGCTCGTTTATTAGGATTCTTGCTAAGGTAGATTTGCCGATGCCCGTACTCCCAATCATCAACACATTAGGGATGCTTTGTTGTTCGATCCATTTGGTTACGATTCGCTCATTATTTTCGTTCTGAAATATGTAGCCATCGATAGTTTCGGGGCGGTATTTTTTGTATAAAATATTCTTCATGATTTTTCCTTTTAATATTTAAAAGCCACTCAAAGAGTGGCTTCATTATACATCATCACACGGTGGATTGGAAGAACGCGTCTCGGGTTTTCTTCCTTACCCATGCCAGCGTCTTACTGGTATCTTCCATAAATTCGTTTACGATAGATTGAAGACGTTGGTTGTCTTCAACACCATCCACTACTTTTTTATAATTACCAGTCTTGTAACCTTTCGATTGGCGAAATCGGTTTAATTCCATTTTCGCCTGATATATAGCTGACATCTCTTGGCAACTAATACCAGCATACGATAGGAAACTATGGAAAAGACCATAACAGTAACGATAGAAAATGTCATCAGTCACTTCTGGATTTTCAAACTTAAAAATCCCAGTCATTTCGTGTAGCATGGTAGCGAAAATTTCATGGTTTAGTTTATTACCATCGTTAAGTAATTTGTCTAAATCGCTTTCTCCATCTGCAAACATTTCGGTTACATCTACACCCATGTAGAGTTGATCCCACAATACAGGTACGCTGAACTTATTTTGTTTGCGCTTAGTCTCAACCAGAATAACTTGGCTGATGAAAAAATGTAGCATATCGATAATTTCAATCTTGACATTGAAGCTATCGAAATTATCTTGTTTTACCTGCTTCCACCAAGCATGTTCAACCCCAGAATCTTCAATCAATTCAACGCTTTCCACTAATAATTCTGTAGCGAAATTATGAACCGTCAGTGATTCTTTATGCCCGATGTTTCTCCATTGCTTATTAATCACAGCATTTAGTGAGTCTTGCATGTTTGCTATCTCACCAAAAGATAGCATACGTTCTTTAATTGTCGGCATTAATTTCTCCTTCTATGCTCGCCATTTCCCATTTTTGATAGTGATAATGGCACGTTTGCCATTAGCATAAGTAATAATATTCGAATGCGACCACGATGTAGCTCCTGTCGCGTATGGTAATGGAATTTCTGATAAAACACCAGCTTGATATACACCATCATAAATACCACATGAATGCGAGTGACCAATGTTAACACGCATTCCTACTTTAGTGAAGTTTCGAATTGAACCTCTACTTCCATTTGCACCTCTATCACCATGCCAACCGCAGTATATTCCAGTTTTTGCACCAAACAAATAAAATGGTTCGTCGGTGTTCAAAAACCTGACAGTATTTTGATTCAACAGCGGATTCAATTTTTTCATCGTGTGTGAAAAGATATTGAAGTCTTTGTCTTGTCTTTGAATAGCTTGGTAAACAGCTAACTGGGACTCCAAGAAGAATACAGCATTAGGTGGATCTGATTTGTAGTCTTCGTTTTTCAACCACTTAAGAAATGCTAGGTCATGGTTGCTTTCTACTACAACTGTTTCTACAAAGGGTCTAGACATTGCCGCTACGCAGTCAGCACATTCTTGCATTGCGCCTTTTACCGTATCAAAGTTCTCATGGTACATCTTGAACCTAAAGTGAGGATCTTTGATAACATGATGGTTTCTTGGTGTAAAATCTGAAGTATCATGACAGAACTGATATTTCGGTCTTAGTACATCTAACATATTACCGTTGTCAGCTTCACACCAAAAATCACAATGACCATCATCTCGTCTTTTTCTTTTTAAACCAAAAGAAGCATTAGCCGCTTGTTCATCTATTACTTCTACATGTAAATCACCATAATGTATCGCCTCCACAGACTCACCAGAGCAGTCTATGACACCATCTGGGGTGAAGTATTCATGTAAGTCATAAAAACAGCCTGTGTCGCTTTCTGCTTGGATGTGACGTGCAAACCAATCACCGTTATCATCAATTTCCACATAAAGACCACCAAAAATGTGATGATGTTCTGCTATTTGACCTGTGACTCTCTCTATAAAATTAGGATAGGTGATACTTCCAGTAGTGTATAGCATCTTAGCTTGATCGTCTTTATGGACTGGTAAGCTTTCTAGCCTGACTTTACAATGTGGGAATATCGCGCTTTCTTTCTTAGTAAAATTATGAAGAGAAGAAAGTGGATTCGCTCGTGTAGGGCTAGTGTTTATGTCTCCACACCAAAGCAACCCGTCGGCTACTACATACTGCGAGGTTTTGATATAAGGTTTAATTTTAGGATCAAACCACGTATTAGAACCACCACCGTTATCGCCATGAACTTCTTTCTTAGAAGTTGCTTGGTGGATGCTTCTGTAAGCACTTTTGTTGTAGTAAGAGCACCCGACAACCAATTCGCAATCTCTGGTTTCTAAGAAGTTTTGAATTGCGTCCCAAAAATTTTCTGGGATATAAGTGTTGTTCTGAGCGCACATGAACAAGAATCTTTTCCCTTTCAAGCGCTTTCTTCGATGTTCTGGTCTGGTTACTGTAGCAGACGCATGAGGCTTTTTATAATCTTCCCAAAAATCTTGGTATGTTTTCTTAGCTAGAAAATTATTAACTGTTGATTTAGAACCTATTCCTAGCTTTTTTGCAATCTTTCTCGACGAAAGATTCTCGATAGTTTTTAAGCGTATAATTTCATACAATGTATCTACGCTCATTTTGTTTTTAGACATATAACTCAACCTTTGTGCTGGCGCATTTTGCGCCATTATGATTTTATTATTTTTATTTAGATTGACAATTCTCTATAATCTTATTCGTGTTAATACCCCAAATTTGTTTTTCTTTGTTAGACATCCCTTTGTAGTAGGGGAACTCTGAGACAATTTCTACATCACCAAGTTCATTAGAAATATAAAACATCTTGAAATCTTCATCACCAAAAACTCGAATCATATCATTCCTACTGTTAATTTTTCGCTAGCA
>TARA_R100000664_G_scaffold9688_1_pt1 | contig 10614 bp, 8 predicted proteins | sample TARA_R100000664 | Tara Oceans TARA_R100000664 (sample SAMEA2622705) | marine metagenome | biome: marine biome (ENVO:00000447); feature: deep chlorophyll maximum layer (ENVO:xxxxxxxx); material: "saline water (ENVO:00002010), including plankton (ENVO:xxxxxxxx)" | depth 115 m | reverse complement strand
CGGTGATAATTTCCAAAGAGATGTTCTTGATTTGGTGAGAGGAAAGCCAAAGGGTGTGTCGAATCAATATGATGCTGACTTGTCAGACATCTTGGAATTCCAGTATGTTGTCTCATTAGAGGATCTAACATTCAAGAATCAACACGACGCCGGCGCTGTGCCCGCAGCCAGCGCGAGTAAATTAGAGATTAATACAGCAGCAAGAGCAGGTGGTTACTCATTAACCACAACTGGCTCACTACCCTCTGGATTTAACGGTGGGCCGTCCGGTGACAAGGGGAGCTACAAAGTTGTTCTAAATGCCGGCGCAGGCAACTTAACAACATTATTCTTCGGTGCAACTGATGGTTTCGACATTACACAGTCAGATCCATTATCAAACGTGGCAGTAGGAAGCGCCACATCTGGTATTGCAAGTTATGAATTTAATACTTTTGATAGGGCTATTAACACTGTTAAGAACCCAGAAGTAGTTTCTTACAATGTAATCTCTGTTCCCGGCATTGAAAACACCACGCTACAAAATACTTTGATTACAAATACAGAAGACAGAGCAGACGCCTTAGCTGTGTTTGATATTGATGGTGGCTACTTAGCACCTCACGAGTACAATTACAGTGGGGTTGCTGCAACAAATGGCGACGTTGATAGTGCAATAAACACATTCAAAGCAAGAAAGATTAATTCAAGCTACGCAGCAACTTACTACCCATGGGTTAAGATCCGCGATAACATCAATGCCAAAGATGTTTGGGTCCCGCCATCCATTGCAGCCCTAGGTGCAATGTCCTACACAGACCGTGTACAAGCTCCATGGTTCGCTCCTGCTGGCTTTAACCGTGGTGGGTTATCCTCTGGTGTCTCTGGACTTCCCGTCGTCTCTACGGCGCTTAAACTCTTCAAGGACGACAGAGATGATCTTTATGAGGTTAACATTAACCCAATCGCCACATTCCCTAACGAGGGTGTAGTCATCTTTGGTCAGAAGACTTTACAGGTAGAACGTTCAGCTTTGGATAGAATTAACGTTCGCAGACTACTCATCTTCTTAAAGAGGGGAATTTCAAGAATCGCGAACGGTGTTCTATTTGAGCCAAACGTTCCAGACACTTGGAACAACTTCAAGAACCAAGCGATCCCATTCTTGACTGATGTTAAGACTCGCTTTGGTTTAACTGACTACAAGTTGGTTCTTGATGAGACCACAACAACACCTGACTTGATTGACCAAAACATCTTGTACGCCAAGTTGTTCATCAAGCCAGCAAGAGCTATTGAATACATCGCTCTGGATTTCATCATTACCAACACTGGGGCATCTTTTGATGATTAATTTTAGGAGAAACTATTTAGGTTTAGGAGACAAAAAATAAATGGCTACAGCAATTCCAGTTTGGGCAAACCCACTAACAGAACCAAAAAGAAAATATAAATTTATTCTTAATATCGCAGGCATCCCAGCTTACGTTGTTAAGACAACTGATAGACCAACAGTAACAGTGGGCGAAGCAAAGCATGAGTTTCTAATTCATGACTTTAAATTTCCCGGTAGAGTTACTTGGAATGATATTAGTATCAACTTGGTTGATCCTATTGACCCTGATGTTTCTAGTAAGCTGTTAGCCCTTGTACGAAACGCTGGCTATGTTTACCCCGGCGATTTTAGTGCGTCTCCATCAGATACTAACTACCTAAGAAAATCAGTTGGTAAAGCCAATTTTATTGATCAATTAGGGCAGGTCACAATTGATACTCTCAACACTGCTGGTGAGACAATTGAAACTTGGAGGCTTAACTCTGTGTGGGTTAAGTCTGTAACATACAATCAGATGTCTTACAGCGATGAAGGCTTGATCGAATTGGGACTAACCATCTCTTATGATTGGGCTGAGTTAGAGACATTTAGCGCTGCCGAATAATTTTATTTTCGACTAATTATAGTTGATGACAAACATTAATAAAAGTTTTGCAACAAATGTAGCATCTGCCCTTGCTAAATACAATCAGTTTAATGGGCAAGATCAACTTTTTAATTACGATTTATTTTTAAACGCACAGCAAAAGTTTAGGTTTGTTGTTTTGCTTAACAATATTCCAACGGCGTTTATAAGCCAAGTTGATAGACCGTCCTATGCGATTGAGACAAGAGATTATAACTTATTAGATCACGTCGTTCGTTATCCAGTTAGAGTTAAGTGGGAACAAATAACGCTAACAATCAAAGAAATCTTCGGTGGAGACACGCTAGGCACCGTTGGCAACAACTTAATGAATAAGCTTTTAGCCCACTCTTACAATTATCCAGATAGTATTGTCCCTAGTTCACCACAGTTTGGTACTAAAAATTTAAGTAAGCAAAATTTAAATGGTGCTTTGGGTGAGATGAAAATACTATCACTAAGACCAGACGGCACTGTGTTTGAAACATGGACAATTTATAATGGAATGATAACATCTGTAAAGTTTAGTAACCATGCTTATTCTGATGAGGGCTTAACAGATGTCTCACTTACGATACAATATGATTGGGCTAGATTAGAACTAGGCCAAGTTTAAGAGGTTTAAATGAGAAATAATGAGGGAAGAACCCAAATCCCTCCTGAGCTTTTAGAACAGTTTATGAAGCAACAGGAGGAAAAAGTAACGGGTGCTCCTGCGCCTGCGCCGCCAATGGCTGCAACAACTATGGGATATCAGGTCCCAACAGATTATGTTAATCTACCATCAGAGGGCAGGCTTTATCCAGATGGACATCCGTGGAAAAATAAAGACAAAGTTGAAGTCCGCTATATGACAACAAAAGAAGAAGACATCCTTGCAAATCAAAACTATGCAAAAGCCGGTGTATTGTTTGATAAGTTAATAGATAGTATTTTAGTTGACAGGGTTGCTGTTGACTCAATCTTACCCGGCGATAAGAATGCAATTATTATTAATGCTAGGAAAAACTCATACGGCGAAAATTATACTTTTGCTTCCATATGCGAAAATTGCTTTGCAGACTTTGAACACACTATTAATTTATCTAATTTATCATCAGTAGAATTTGACATGTCAAAAGTTTCACAAAACAATACTTGTATTGTTGAACTCCCAGTTTCTAAAAAGATAATCGAGTTTAGAATTGCTACAAGCCAAGATTTAAAAAAGGTTGCGCAGCAAGTTGAAACTAGAAAAAAGCATGGATTGGAAGTTTCTGAAACATCAGAACTGCATAGAGTTATGATAGTCTCGATTGATGGGAGTGATAACTCTAACCTTATATCATCTTTCGCCTCACAAATGTTGGTGAGAGATTCTAGATTTCTTAGAAAACAATACGAAAAAATGAAGCCCGACGTTGACTTTACTTTTGTTCACAACTGCACTGAGTGTGGTCATAAGAACAAAGGAGGTGTCCCAGTAGGGACAAACTTTTTTTGGTTTAACGACTGAGTACATGAATCATGTCTATGAGCAAATGTTTTTGTTAGTTATGCACAGCGGATTTAGATTTACTGAGTTATATTGCTTTCCAGTAAATTTAAGAGATTGGGCTTTTAAAAGACTGATTAACCACTTCAAAGAAAAACAAGAAAATAAATGAAACCTCTAATTACATAGAGGTGTTTTTCAATGGCTGAGAATATTCTTGAATTACAAGAACGGTTTATAAATGGAAGAATTACAGAAGCTGAACTAAAAGGTCAGGTTTCGCCCAAAGATTTAAGAAAAATAAAAAGTGTTAAAAGCAAGCTAGACGCGGTAAAAAGAACATCAAGCAGTGTTGGTAAACAAGGCTTTGGAGGGCTGTTAGAAACAGTTGATAAAGCGACCGGCGGACTATCTGATTTTGAAAAGGCCGCATTAGGTGCAGCCAACGTGTTAAAGGGTGATGTCGGCGGCGCAGTTAATGCTTTGGCCAAGGCTTTTGAAAAACAAGCAACCAGAGTTGAGGAATTACGAATTGGGCTTGAACGAATTGCTGTCAAAGATGGCGGTAAATTTCTTCTAGGGTTGAGAAAACAACAAGATCAATTAATGAAATTTGGTGTAACTTTGGATACGTTGGTTAACACCACAAAAGAATTTAGAGAAAACTTAAACGCGCTCGTTGGAAGAGGTTTTGTGAATCAAGAAGCTGCGTTTAATAGATTGGCGAGCGTAAATGAGAGATTTGGAATTGGCGTTTCTACAAGCACAGACTTGATCAATAATCTAGATAAAGGTTTTGGAATGGGCGGCTTGGCTGCTGAAAAGTTTTCTAGAAGACTTTTAAAGTTCGCCAGAGACACTGGACAGCCGTTTAGTAAGGTATTTAGAGATTTTAATAATAACGTAAAAGACTTTTTTGTTGAGCTTGATCCAGATAAAGCCTTAAAAAAGTTTACTATATTTCAACAAATTTCTCGTAGATTTGGCACCGACATTGGGCAATTAACCACCATGGTTGATAAGTTTGAAACCTTGGAAGAGGGCGCAGAATTTGGCGGCAGACTTAACATGCTTTTATCAAACTTGGGCGGATCGTTTGATGCGGTGCAAGCCACCCTGATGAGCCAACCAGAGAGAATGGAATATATCGCTGGGCAAGTTGCACAAGTTGGCGACAGAATTAGAGGCATGAGCGATTTAGGACAAAGGGCGGTATTAAGAGAATTGGCTAAAACTTTGGGCACTGATGTTGGAACAATTAGGGCATTAGTAAATCGTGATAAAGGTGCAGATTTGCAAAGATTTTTGAAAGGAACCTCTGACTTGCAAGCGATGGGGACTGCTGAACAACAAAAGTTAGCGATGAATATGACAACAAGAGATGAATTGGTAAAACAGACAAATGATAAACTAATAGGACAAATAGCGGTCAGCACCGAAGCACTACTAAAACAAGCAACAATTGGCCGCCAAACACTTGTTAGGGGTGCCATTGACGCAATTGGTGAGGCAACATCTGGTGGTGCGAAAGTAATTGATAGGGCAACAAAAGGTCTTGAAGGTATGAATGCGGAACTTAAAACTTCTCTTGAAACATTTATACAAAATTTAAAAGGATCTCCCTTGACTGGAAATGCAACTATTACTTTAACTGGCGATGCCCTTTCAAGACCTAAAATAATTGGTGTGCCTATGTCCACCAAGCCAGCACAAGCTGGTGTGGATAATCGCTCAAAACAGTAACGCGCACTAATTATGTTAAGGAAAACTGATTTAAATGCAACACGATGAAAATTTAAAAATTTATCACCAAACACTACAAGAGGATACAAAACTAAACTTTTCCTCAAATGAGGAAAGAGAACTAAGACTCAAATATCCATTTGCAAATGTATTTATTGACTTTCCAACTACTGGCGATTCATTAAGTTTTCCAGCCTATTTGAAGACCTTACAAGATAGTTTTACTCCCAGCTTTACTTCAATTGATGTTTTTGGTCGTGTTGATCAAATCCCAGTTTATCAAAACACGAGGAGAGCCTTGTCTTTTTCCCTGTCTATGCCATCTTATAATGAGACGCACGCAAGGGAAATATTAAAAAATATAAACACGATTGTTAAAAACCTATACCCTTCTTATGTAACGCCAGAAGCTCAAGGTGCAAGTTCAACAAGAATTATTAATTCACCGCCACTTATTAGAGTTAAGTTTGCAAATTTAATCTGTGACTATGTTAATCCATCAAGAGGTTTGCTTGGCTACTTAAATGGCTCAATAAATATTGATCACGGCTTAGACAGCAGTGGTATGTTTATTGTTGAGCAGGGTGGCAATGGTGTAATTTACGCTAAAACGTATGAGATCTCCTTCAACATGAATGTGTTGCATGAAGGCACACCGGGATTTGATGAGAGGGGAGAGGGGCAATTTATTGATGGACAAGAATTTCCATATCAAATAGATCCATCCTTGCCAAACCTAATAAATCAGCAGAGCGAAGGCGCACTAGACCCAGAAACAGTTGCACGAGTGGTATCCCGTCAAGCTACTAATGTTGCAAGAGGTGCAGCAACTGAGTTGGTTAGTAAAGCAAATAAAATGCTAGGAGGCTCAATCTAATGGCTGTCAGCAGATACAATAATTTAAATGAGTTTGTCAATGCCACTGAGGGGTACAGGAAATCATTTAAGGGAAGATACGGAGAGCGGGGCATAAGACAACTGCCTACCAATGATCTAAAATATCCAACTCAGGCAGAGTATGATACAATAGATACCGTTCCAGTCACTTGGAAAGTCGGAGATAGATTTTACAAATTAGCTTCTTTCTACTATAATAACCCAAGCTATTGGTGGGTAATTGCTTGGTTTAATAAAAAACCAACAGAACAACATGTCAATCTTGGCGAAGTTATTTTAGTTCCTTTATTTTTAGACGAAGTTTTAACTGTTATAGGTTTGTAAAATGTCACAAATTAAAAACTCAATTCAAGTTTTTTTTCCAATTAGTGCTGGCGGTTTATCTAGACAGCAGTTTTTAAATGAGGTATTGTGTCCGCAAATCCAAAGAGGCACTACCTCTGCCACGCGAAGTGGGCTGGCTAGGGTTATTTATGACGACCATTTTGATAAAAGTTCAGTAAAAGATTTAGATAAACAAACATATCAAAGAATTATTAATGGTCGTACTGGGACAAGAGATAAACTTTTTAGTATTCACCCAAACTTCTTTTCTACTTTTGAGGAGTCTCACGGCTCTATAAAGTCGCAGAACATAGCAGAACAAAAAAATTATGAAGAGTATATGCGATTCATGTCGAACATTGGTACTAGCGAACTTGCAGCAATGACCCCCTATGTCAAGCTCATTTATCGGTACCGTTTAAAAGAGAACGATCCATGGCAGGAGTTTATATTACCCTTTAAATCATTTACCACTCAGGATGAATTTACATCTCAGGATTTAATTAATAAATTTAGTAGAGGTGATGGTGCTGGCATCACAAATGTTAGTGTTAATAGAAATTTTCCCGGCATTGGAAATATTTTAAGTGTTTTTGTTGATATTAATTTTTTCTTTCAAAACTTAAATATTTTAACTAGAAAACAAAAAATTGGTGGAACTGATGATTTTAGTTTTCTTAAAGTTATGGCTTTTTTACCTCCAAAAAAAGAAGAAATAGTATTGGAGTATGGCTACGGAATATCAAGATTTACTGATCCTAGCATTATTCCCCCAAGAATGCAAAGTCAAATTATGATCAGGGAGAAGAAAAGATTTCATTTAAAATACAAGGGACACAATTTTGACCTAGATCAAGACGGATCAGTAAAATTAAATGTTTCATATACAACGCAACAAGATCAAGACTTATTTAACAAAAATGCAGATGTGGCAATACCAAAAAATAAAGTTCAAATAGCATCACTTGCTGTCCCCAACTCAACCAAGACTCAGTTGGCACTTTATAGAAACCTTTTAAAAGAAAAAAATAAATTAGATGAAAAGCTTACAAAATTTAAAGAAAGGGCAGAAAAAAGAAAGAGTGCAAAAATTGTTACAGGAGCCGGCAGTAAAAAATCTGTACAAAAAACAATAGAAAGAGAAAAACAGCAAATTTTAAAAGAAATAACTGATGTAAATAAGAGATTAAATGGGTTAAGAAAGGAACTAGCACCAGCAGTAAAGCAAAAATTTATAGAAACAATTAGAAGAAATAAAGATCTGTTTAAGATAAGCTTTAAAGCTGGTGCAAATCCTTCTTCAAACCAACAAGGTTTTAGAGACTATGGAATAGTTGCTGACTTGTACTTAGAGGAAGTAGATAAGACAGGTAAAAAATTAATAAGCACGCCAATAAGTAAATTAAATGGCTCTTTTATAATTGAAGAAATAAAAGACAGTTTGGTCTTTCAACAAGCTGTTGTCGGAGCAAATGAGAAACAAAAATTATCTGCCGTTGATAATGTATTGTCTCAAATATTTAACGTTCCAAAGGGTACAACAAGAGCCAGAACGGCGCCCTTTGGTGATATTTTATTCTTTCCTTTAAGGGCTTTAATAGCTGCTGCATACTCCGATTTAGAAGATGAGTATAAGGAAACTGCACCTTTTGTTGGGCTTAGTAATGTAACGACAAAGGTTTTTGATCGCGATTATTCTTTAAATATTGGAGATATTTTAGTTAGTGTGGATGTGTTTCAAAGATGGTATTATAAAAACTATACATCTAAAAATATTATATCTTATACTTTTGGTGATTTTTTAAACGATATAATGACCAAGCTTGTACCAGAAATTCTAGAAAATGAAACAAGCTCTCTGTTCGGCAACAATAGGGTTGGAAGTATTAGACCAATTAACTATTTGACAACGATGAAGGGAAACAAAAAAGATGCAGCCCTTTTTAGAAAAGTCTATACTGATGGATCAGATAAAAATAGTCTAAAAACTTTGCAATTAAAATTGAAACAAAACGTGGATACAAAAACAAGTAAAAATTTAACAACCGTGGCATTTTATACCAATGTGGTTAAAAATCCATCCAGTCCAGTTGGCAGTGTTTATCTTAAAAGAAATTTAAAAGGTACAAATTTTAATGAAAAAGAAGATATAAAGTATAATGCCCCGCACATCAAAATTGGTGCCGATTCAGGGTTGCTTAAAAATATTAACTTTTCTGCACAAGATTTCCCCGGTCTAAGAACTGCCCTATGGGCAAATTCTATGACCAACTCAGAAGAGACTTTATTAAAATATAAGTATAGTGCAACAGTAACAACAATAGGTAATAATGTTTTTTTTAGAGGTGGCTACTTTACTGTTCCTAATAATCCCCTTGGTTTAAGCAGAGATAGTTTTGACCCCGGCATTGTTGGTTACTATGTAATACAAAAAGTTAGTGACAGCATTTCAATTGGCAGTTATGAAACAAGCATGAACGGAACGTGGGTGTATAACCCGCAGAATAATAAAAATGCGGACACCCAGAAGCAGAATGGTGGAGATGGTATACCAGACCCCCCGCCCAAGTTGAGTCTAAGTATTTTTGGATACATGGAGGATTTATTTAGAATTGATGCTAACACCTTACAACAAAATGGATTAAATCAAAGTTTCGAGTTGAAAAAAGAGGTGCCAAGATTAGAACAAACTGATGATAATAGAAGAGATATTAAGGAGCCTGTATAATGCCACAGTTACCTTCCGCAGACAACAATTCTTCAATACAACAAAATTATAAAAGTAAACAATCATATGATTTTTATTATCAACAAGATTCTAGTCAGCTTGACTTATGGTATGATACTCCGTATTATGGCAGAGTAGATACAGAAGGCAGAATTGTTTATCCAAGAGAAACATTCTTAAATGTAGTGTCACAACAAGATGACGATAATCAATCTATATGTTTATTGTTTGTAGCCAATGCATTTAAAAAAATGAGACTGCATTATGAGACATTATATTTTGATGAAATATTAGATAAGAATTCTAGATTTTTTACAAGTAAGCTGCAAGTATTTCGTGGTTGGAAAAGCCCTACAATGATGTATTCAAACAATCAACAGTTCCTTTATGAGTCCTTCTTAGAAGAACAGTTAGAGGGGCTAACAGATACTCCTGCAATAAAAAATTTCGATGATTTCGTTTCAGTATTACTAAAATATATTGAAAATAAAAAAACACCATTTACTAGAATCGGCTTTCATGGCTCTAATTTGCTTTCTAGTTTTTCTACTGGTTTAGTTTTAGAAATATATGAGGGAGAGTATGGCAATGATAGAGAAGCATTTGAGTTTGTCAATGATCCTAATTTTGAATTATTTGAAGAGCTTTGTAAAAAATATGGATTTAGAATAGATAGAAATAATCCGTGGAGGATAATTGCTAATATAAATAGTGAAAGGCTTCAACCATTTATTGCTGAATTGGTACCATCTGAAAACAACACAGTAACGACAAAAAAAGTATTTGATTTATTTTATGAAAACTTAAATGATAATTTATATTTTACAGAGTTTATTAGCTATTTAAAAATATTTTATGCCACATTTAGACAGGCTTTTACAAAGTATAAACAGGAAGGATTCACCAGCGAAGGGTGTAAGGGAGCCTTTTATTCATATAAACAAAGAGGTCCAGTACCAGAAGATGTGGACACAATTAAAGCCTTGGAGTTGTTTTATAATTTTAGATTAGCAGAAACTGGACTAGTGGCTTCCAAGAAAAGGAAAAAATTTCATATCAAAAATGTCGTTTCAATTTATAAGTCTTTTAAAGGGACAAATAAAACAAAGGCGTTGTCAGAAGCTCTACAATATATTCAGTATAATTTAGGAACAACTGCCTACATGAATGTCCCTCTGGAAGAAAACAACTTGACAAGAATCAATGAGGGTGTTATGATGTCCCCACAAGATCAGTTCAACAAGAGAACTGGCGAGGACAGCAGTTACCTAAATGATTTTTCAGATTCTTGATAATAAGATTGAGTGTGTTGGCTATTACAGCGAAGGCAAGATTTACAAGGAGGATGTTGGACACGGCTTCACTCAAACGTGGGATGCCAGCCCTAATTTTATTTCTAGTAGTACTGAATACGCGAAACTATATGCGGGCGTGGATAGTATAGATGACGTGTCACTACCGGACCACCTCCACTCTGAGTGGCAGACCTCTACAAAACGAATGAAGGC
>TARA_R100000664_G_C2759734_1_pt1 | contig 10672 bp, 10 predicted proteins | sample TARA_R100000664 | Tara Oceans TARA_R100000664 (sample SAMEA2622705) | marine metagenome | biome: marine biome (ENVO:00000447); feature: deep chlorophyll maximum layer (ENVO:xxxxxxxx); material: "saline water (ENVO:00002010), including plankton (ENVO:xxxxxxxx)" | depth 115 m | reverse complement strand
TACTTTCAGATTCGTCTCCTTTGTTACCACCGTAATGACCTTCAGCAATATCTACAGTTACTTTACCATCACCAGGAAACTCAATATAGTAGTCAGTTCCATCACCAGCATGTACTTTATCATAAGCGTAAGCAAATAAGAATTCTGGCGTATATTTTTCACCATATCCTTTTTCAATATACTTGTTATAGATTGATGCTACTTCTGGTTCCATTTCATAATCAAAGTCCATATTTTCACCATTCATTTTTACTACGGTAAAATCAACTTCTGGAGTTTTAGGTTTACTTTCTTCTTCCTTTTTTCTTTCTTCTTCTTTTTCACCTTCTACATATCCACTAACAGCCTCAACGAATGCTGCACCATCATCATATTGTTTACCCTCAAAAATTGCAAATGGTTCTTCCGCAATTGGTCCTACCACCCAATTATTGTATTCTGATGAACTTAATTCTTTAATACCCATGTAAGGTTTTGTGAACCATTGTTTAAGTGTCCAACCATCTCTTTTTCCATACTCATAAGTGATTCGTGCCATATCTAAAGTACATTGAACTTTATTTATTACACTTCTAATTTTATTTTCATCAGTTGCCATTCCGTCCATTGCTTCAAATAAGTCGTCCGCGTAATCTTTAGCTTTACTTGCACTCATTATTTGCATCTTATCTTCTACATTATACCCAGCGGAATACGAAATTTTTTCTAAAGCCTTTTCAATTTCAGGCCAAGAATTTCTATCTAATGCTATATTTACTTTTTCACCATCAGTTGGAGTTTCTCCTCTCATAAATGCTGCCATAACACCTAAACCTGCGGCACCTACGGCTAACCATACTGGGAATCCCTCTTTAAGAATTTGTGAATCAACAGACTCATTTAAACTCTGTCTTGCTTCTACAATAGTATTATGGCCCTCTTGTTGTTCAAAAATGGTTTTCTTTCTGTCATAACCCATCAGATAGGCCATCTGGTTAAGTTCGGAAAGCATTGGTTTTTTTGATTTTTTCATCATTATAATTCTTTTTGTAAATTTTATATATTAAAATCTTTTTATTATAAATATACTTACAACTGGAAAAATATTTAATATCGCAAGAAGATATTTATTTTAAAAGAATTATTATGAAACTTAGAGAAGATATAAGTAAATTACCTAGTTTATTTGAGAGGGTTAGAAGTCTATTAGATATAGAAACTGCTATGGATTTGGATTCTATTACAGATACGGGGGAGTTATCAGAACCTGGTTATGGTAGACTGCACATTTTTAACAATAAAATTAATAGTTTATTAAATAGTGAAGCAAAATTATTTGGTGTAGACACTACTAATGAAATGGTATCGTCCCTTTTATTTAAATTATTTGTAGAAAGTTGGCCAGATTTTAATGATAGTGATATAAAAGAGGGTATGACACCTAGTAATTTTATTGTTGGTTCTAAGGATAATCCCTTACCTTTTGTTGGTGGGAGTAAGCAGGGTCAATTAGATGAAATTTATTATAATGACATAGAAAGGGTGTTTGGGCCCCCTAGTTATAGTGAGGGAAGCGGAGATGGAAAAGTCCAAATGGAATGGGATATTAAATTTGATAATGGAGTAAGAGCGGCCATTTACGATTATAAACAGTACGGTATTCCCGTAAACGATATTGACTATTGGAGTATCGGGGGTAATAGTCCGGAATCTGCTACTGAGGTTTATTTAGCGATGGGACTGGTATAACCCTTACACCTTTTAAAGTTTACTAGTTTTTGTTTTAGTAAATGTAAAATCTGCACTTTCTTTAAGTACTCTAGAAAGAATATTCGATGTAATATCTTTAACATTACCACTTACTTCTTCTGATTTAATATTTAAAGGTTGGGTTAAAAATAATGTAAGTTCACAATTCATGTAACTTTTTTTACCCACTCTAATACCACTAGTTCTTATATCTAAATCAATTATATTTTTATTACGTGTAAATACATTAGGATTTATACTGCTAGAAGCTGTCAAAGTAATTTTTCTTTTTAAACTCCTAACCCTTCTATCCCAATAAGAAATGTTATCATTTTCCTCTAATGGTGAAAACCATGAAGAAATATTAATAAAAACCGACTTAGGTTTTCTAGTATCTACACTACCGTAATAGGTTTTAAAATTTGAATCTATATCAATCTTTACTTGTTTTCCTGCTTTCATATTAAAATATTTTATAACAAAATATAAAACATTTTAGATGGAATGTCAAAATTTAATAGTCTTCTTCTTCTTCGTCATAGTCATATTCATGAGTCACCACTGTTCTAGTTGGTTCTGGGTCTTCTTCTACCACAACTTCTTCTCCTTTAGGTGAAAAATTTTCAGCTGCTGTAAAACCAAGACCTGCCATTACAATCCACTGTAAGGATTGGAAAAGGTCCGACTCAATTGTAAAATCCCAAAATAGATTTGCGGTGTACCCGATTAACATAAATAAAAGACATACAAAGGTAACGAATCTTTTACTAGAAACTTTACCTTCACTACTTAACATATTTTTAAAAAAGTTCATATTATTCTAATTCTTTTTTTAGTTTATTTAATTTATATAATGAAACCCTATCTACTTTAGGGTTTGTCAATTGTTCTATAACTGAATCTAGTTTACCGATTACATTCTTATCTTCACTAGATTCTTTAAGAGTATTTAATTTGTTTAACACTTCGTTTTGAGAAGTGGTGAACTCCTCACTAAGACTTTTTTTATCCAACTCCAAATATTTTTTAAATTTCTTAGACTCTTCTTCACTAAGAGATTTATATTTTTCATTAAATTTATTTGTTATTAAAGTACTGAGTATTGATGTGGAAACAGTTTCATTTATCTCAAGATTTTTTCCAGGTCTTGTTAGATGACTAATAAGGTTACGTTTATTAATTAAATTTTTTTCTATAGTTTTAACAGATTCATTAAAAATTAAACTATCTAATTTAGAATATATTTTATTTTCTTCCATAGACTCCTTTGATTTCCCCGCTGCTTTACCCACTTTTTTTCCTGCTCTTGATAGTACGATATCTATATACTTTTTTGCATCATCATTTAACTTTTCCTTTACCTTTTCCCTTTCATCCTCAGACAAGTTTTCTAAATATTTTGCCAATTCTGCTTCCTCCATTCCAGTTATCTCTTTATATATCCCTTTTTTTATTTTTTCTAGAATTTTAGAAATAATAGTTCCACTATTTTCTTGTTCCGAAAGAGTAGGAATTTTTAAATTACTTTTTTTATCTTTAAGTGTTTTTATGACAGCATTAAGATATTCTTCTGCAAGTTGTTTGTCATCAAATCTTTTGTTTTCTATTTCTCCATATAGTACAAAAAATTCTCTTGCTATTTTATTTTCTCTTAACCCATTCATTAGTGAATGGAAAGATTCTTTAAATAGTTTTTTGTTAGTGTAGTTACTAACTAAAGTATCAGTAATTGATTGTTTGTATTTTCCGAACATAATATTTATTTTAATAATAAATATCTAGTCTTTTATTAAATCTTCTAATTTTTTAGAGACTTCATCTAGGTTCGGACTCTCTTTGATAATATGGGGGGTATTATTGTTATCCATATTTTCTAATATGACTGGTAAATCGGATTTGTCTATAGATGCTAAGTCTAGTTCTCCCCCACCTTCATCACCACCAACCGGAGGAGTTTCTTCTACCCCAGTCTCTAATCCTGTATCCGCTGGGGTTTCTATTTCACCACCTGCCGCAGCTTCTTCAGCACCACCACCATCGGGTTGGGTTTCACCATATAATTTATCGATGTTTGCAAATATACCTGTTTTCTTAATAATTGTAGCAGTTTGATTTAATTCTTCTCCTATGGCTTTTTCTATTCTTTGTTGTTGTAAATCTAATTTTATTTCTTCATCAGAAAAACCTAGAATATTTTTCTTACCCCATGTTGCAGATACTGGTAAAATACCACTACCAGGGTCACTAGTAGCATCTCTATAAAGGGTAATTTTTTCTTTCCAAGACTCAATCTTTAATAATTCAGATTGTGTTGATGGATTGGTTAGACCAAGAGTAAAATTTTCCAATTCATCCTCAAAACCTAACATATATAAATGGATAATGGCTATCTTATTTAACTCTTGTACCATAGACTTTTGTATTCTATTTATACTTCTCGCAAATCGTATATCTTGAATCGCTAAATTTTTTCCTTCACCCACTACATCCTCAAAACCTAAAAATGCCTTAGGTATCCTCAATGAAGCAAGAAGTTTTTTCTGAATATACTCGATATCCGCTATTTCACTTAAATTTTGTGCTCCTGGTAATGTATCAATAGGATTAGGTGAGTTAGGGTCTCTAACTGGAATAAAATAATCTTGGTCCACCGCCATTTGATTGTACCTCAAATCCACATTACCGGTATCATTATCTACAATAGGGTCTCTTTTAAATTTATTAGCAATTCTTTGAACATAAGGTTCTACATCTTTGTCGTCCATATTTCCAACATACACTTTAAATACTCGTCTTTCAGGGGCTCTAGAGGTTCTATATATTAACATTGCGTCTTCCGCTAATAATAATTGTTTCCAAATACGTCTACATTTTTCTAACATAGAAGTACCATATGGTAATCTTCTATCGTCCGATAATAATCTAAAATGTGCAACTTCCCAAGTATTAAATTCCATATCTTTGGTTTTCCATATAAATTTAACTTCTCTTTCTTCTTCACTTTGGTCAGTTCTATATTGAATAACCCTCATTCCCTTTTCTACTCTTTCAATCTCTATGTTTACAAGTTGACTTGCTCCCACAATACCTTTTTTAGGGTCTAATTTTAAATAAACAAAATTATCACCATATTTACACGTGTTACGAGTCCACATAGGGAGATTAGTTTCTATGTCTAAAACGTTATTAAATAAATCTCCAAGAATACTTTTAATTCTTTTAGATTCTGAATAAATACTTAACATAAATCCTCTTTCACCTATGGTGCAAGATTCTTCTGCCATAATATCTAATGCTGCAGAAATTTCAGGAGTGAATTCCATGGACTCATAATCGTAATAAGATGCTAATCTAGTTGGTTCGTAGTATACTGCTTGGGAATATAAATTACTTTCTACTTTAGACCACTGATTCTGTAAATAAGCCTGTTGTTGTAATTCTAACTTTTCTTGTTCATACTCACTTTTATTTTTTGTTCGTAAAAGTTGTTTTTTATCAAAAGCGTAGGATTTCCTTTCAGGTGGGGTACCTTCAGCACCAAATAATTGGGTAAGTCTTTGATATACGGTTAAATTTTTCTCTGCCATTTTCTAAATATAAAATTTATAACTAATTTGTAAACACATTAATCCACATACTCACAATAAACATATGCGGGTACTACTGGTGGTGGGTCACACTGTCCACCCCATACATAAGTAACACAATTATCTACTATTTTATCATCACAGGTTTCACAACATGTTTTTATAGATTTAAGTGCAGCTTTTTGAGCTTTCGCTGTAAAATCAGGTTCAAATGGTTTCCACGCATAAACTGTTTGGTACAAGGCTTGTCTCAGATACTTACAAGACCTTTGTCTTCTCCCACCAAAACTAGGTGCACAATTACTTTGTCTAGATAATGCCATAATTTTTTATTTTAATCCACTATATAACCATAAATAGTCGTTAGGGTCATTTGAGCTAGGGGGTAAACCTTGAGATGAAGCAGTTGTAGGTGAAAAAACCGGTCTGGTATTATTTCTCAATTTATTTTCGTCTACTGACCACGCATCTAACATTGCTTTTGCTTGAGAAACATTCTTTTTTAATTGTGTAAAAGAATTTTGAGAAACGTATAATGCCATTGCCATGGACATAATTAAATCATCATGATGACCTCTCATGTGGTCGGGACGCCCATTAATATAAACAAAAGTTTTAAATTCATTGAATAATCTTCTTGAGTGAATTTTAAATCCAGTACGTAATTGTTCTTCTAAAGCTTGTACGATTTGAGCTCTTTTATTGTTAAAGTTTAACCCTGGTGTTTTACCTTCAGGATTAAACCTCCATAATTCATTAGTTTTTACTCCTTCGTAATATAAGTCTTTGTATCCTAATTCTAAAAGTTTACGAGATGTAGCTACGCCCATTCCTCCTGTTATATCTATTACCACAAAACAACTATATTTTACTGCCCATTTATGTGCTAATTCTGCCGCAATATCTGGTGGAATTTTACCTAAATATTCTACTACTTGTTCTCTATCGTCAAAATCAATAATTGTAAAACCGGTAGAATCTTCACTATCACCTCTAGACACATCTATACCCATAATATATTTGTGACCTTCGATTGGTTCTTTCCATACGTGTAACGAGTTCCCCACCCATTTTTCTTTAGGGTCACATATATCTTTTTCTATCACATCTAAAGTTTCAGCTGGAATTACATTATCACCAGAACCTAAAAATGCACATTCTAATTCTTGTGAAATTTTTCTTCTATCAAACTTTAATTTTTTACACATTTCCTCAAACCATGTAGAAAAAGGTTTAAAACCATCCTCCAGTAACTTATCAAAATCTTCTTTATTTACGTTTTTGAGTATATCTTTTTCTTGGTAGTCCTCTCTATTTAATAAAAAATGTACAATATCTTTGGTCTTAACCCACTCTAAATCTTTGGTAAATCTAGGGTCTCTAAACCACGTTAGTCTACTTACTTTAAAATTATTTAAGTTTCTAATAGATTGGTCAAATACTTCATAATATATTTGGTCAAATCCGTTTGGTGTAGAGATTACTATTACTTTACCTCCAGTAGCTAGGGAGGCCATACATGCTGCCCATAAATCTTCACCCGATTCTATATAAGCGGCCTCATCAAATACTAGTATAGTAGGTGTGTAACCTCTTAAAGCATCGACAGAAGTTGCTACAGCTTTAACTTCAGAACCATTAGTTAGTTTATAATGTTTTTGTGAATTTTTATCTTTGTCAAAACCTACACTTAACCACTCAGGCCATTGTCGTAAAAAACTTTTAATTTTATTGGCCATCTCTGACGCAGTATCTAATTTATTAGCTAATACTAATATTTTTTCCGGTTTTTCTTTAGAGGCAAATTGTAATTTTTTAGAAATCCATGCTGCGGTGGCAGTGGATACTCCAGCTTGTCGATATTTTAATACAATATTATCATTGTAATTTTCATAATCATCAATCATTATTTTTTGTTCTGGAAATAGAACAAAAGGAACATAACAACTTTGAGTATTATCGTAAGTTTGTAAATATGTACGTAATGCATAAGGTGTATCATTTACACATTTAACATATTCTTTTATTAATTCTTCTCTAGTCATATACTATAAATATCGACAGAGTTATTCTAAGATGTTAATTAGATTGGTTTCTTAAGAATTTTAATTCTTCCGGTGTTAAGGAATCCATTCCTTGATTAAATATTTTATCTAAAATACTATCCATATCCAACTCACTAGATGAAGGTGTTGTTGGTTCTGGTTCTGGAGTTGCTTCGTCTGGGTACATTTCTTCGTAATCTTCTTTTTGCATTTCTTGGATAATTTCTTTTACGATTCTTTTCAACTCCTCTTTACCTGTGTCTGAATTAGATAAAATGTCTTTAGTTAAACGAAACATTTCTTTTGCATCCATTCTTGCAAATTCACTAAATAGATAATTCTGTATTTCTACTTTATCGTCCTGCATTAACTCAAATGGGTAGGCTTCTCTAAACTTTTCCCAAATAACAGGACCTAAACGTAAGTCCCATACTTCAGCTGTCAAAGTATCTTCAGAATCCATTACCATTTGTGCTTGTCTTGGGTCATCAGGTAATCCTTGGGTTGCAAGTACCTCCATAACTCCTTTTATTAATTCATGTACTAGAACGGGAAAAGTTATTCCACGTGCTTTTACTGTTGGTGGGTCTGTATCCGGGTCCACTTCTTCTTTCCCAGCCATTCCTGAACCACTTTGTGCCATCATCATGGTAGTCTGGTCGGGCATAATCCAATAAACTAAATCATTAACGGACATCATAATACCGTATAAATTAATTAAATCAGGACTTATATTATTTAACTCTTCTTCTACTAAGTGAAACATATAATGACCTTTTTTAGAAGCTCCTTGGATTAACTGATTTAAAAATCTTCTTTTTTGTTTTTCTATATCAAAATCTTCAAACTCTTCCATAGCCTCCTCCTCTGAATCTTGTTGTTGTTGTGGTGGTTGGTTACCACCAGGGTTCATTCCACTCATATCTATTTCCCCCATCCCTACGATTTTAGCATCAAACTGTAACGCATCTTCTGGAATAGACATTTCTTCTCTAACAATTTTTACAGCTAATTTTTCTAAGTCTTCTTTATTTTCCTGTTCTAGTTGGAAGATTCTTTGTGTAGACATCATTAACATTTGTTGTAATTGACCAAATGTTCCAGGTGTTACATTTTCTACACCTGTATATTGTTTTACCTTTTCCACAACATCTTTAAATCTCTTAGAGGCTACTAACTCCTCAAATGTATTGGCTACACCTTCTGGGTCTACTTCCGGATATGCTTCACTTCCAGCACCTGGAAAATCTCCTCTTTCGAGTCTTGATTGTAGTGTAGGGTCCATACGTTCTGGATTATCACCATAATCAATAGGTGCCTCCCCCATCATGTGATTTAAAGAACTTAATTGTTTTTTAGATATTAAAATATTTTTACGTTTCATTACTCACGAAATGCCTTTGGTTTAGGTTTATGTTTTGGTTGGTAGGGTGTTTTACGTCCTGGTTTTGTAGGTGCTTTGGTTGGTGTTTTAGTCGGTGTCTTTACTGGTACCCCCGTAGCAAATAAACTTTCAAAATCCATCCATGCCGGTAATTCATCAGCTGCATCCTCCACATCTGGGTCAGTAACTGTCATTAACGTACTTTGCATTTCATTTATAGTTTTTATTAACTCTTTTTTAGACATCTGTGGTCTTTCATATTTTTCTACTAGACTTAATAACCAATTTTCCACCATTGTAGTGTTAACTTTTTCTTCTAATTTTTCAGGTAGGTTTGAGTCATCAGTATCACAATATAAATTAATTTCTTTATCACTTGTATCTTTTGCAGCATCTTTTATTTTATTACCAGTACCACAATCTTTAAATTTGCTTTCTTTACAAGATTTAACAAAACACCAAAATCTTTTTTGAGCTTTTGACACCGCTACTTCCATTAATTCTTTTTTAGTAATTGTTTCTGCGATATCTCCATCATACTTGTGTGCTGGACTATCTGGGTTGGAGTCGTCATCCATTCCATCGTCTGCCATATCATCGGCATCGTGTGGAGTTAACTGACCTGTTAGTTTTTCACCCGCTAATTTATTTAAATTATCTTCATCCTCATGTATTCCCGCACTATTACCCATAGGTCCTTCGGAAGAATGTCCTTTAGCTACGGGATTAGTAAATGAAAACTCTGGTTCGGTAAACCCTATAGTTTCATTCATGTCATACCCTGCGTAAGCTTCACCACCATCCGGACCTGGTGACTGATAACCTGCAGCGTCTGGATTCATAAAAGAAGGGGTGTCTAGATATTGAGCATTATCAGCATCATCATACAATTGTTCATCTAACTCATCTTCTAATATTTCTTCTTCTTTACCAGCTGCATCTTTATATTTTTTAGGTTCTGGAAATCTCGGGTCTATTTTCCCTTCATTAGTGTCCATGGCATTAGCTTTTTCTTGATTAATCTGTGCCATATCTTCTTCGTATCTTTTTTGGATTTCTAGTTCTTTTTTAAGAATTTCGGATTTACTATCTTCTTCTTTTAACAAACGACTAGCAAGAGTAATTAATTGTTTGTCATTAAACTCTAATAGGGTTTTAATTTTCATCCCCTTATTAACTAACTTTTTATATAAAGAAAGTTTACTTATCTTGGAATTCTGTTTTTTCATTATATTCTAAAATTAAATCTCTAACATATAATTTATCATCTACCGATTCTTTAGTTTCACCAAATCTAAAAACTAATCTTTTTTCACTTATCTCTGAATCATCATCCTCTTTTTCCCAAGCAAGAGAAATAACATCATCTATTGCATCAACAAAAGAAAAATAGTCGGAATTTTGAACAACCTCAAACTCAAATCTTCCTTGGGATAAGGTTCCTACTTTTTCTATATATTCTATAGTTGGGGGTTGTGGTTTTCCCACCGCAGGACTTGCGTCCCATTCTTCACCCCAAACTTCACTTTTAGAAGAAAAAATGAACTCATAAACATAATTTCCTTTAAAATTAGGTCCGAGTTCATTTATATAAACCAACTTCATGTTACTTTATAATTTTTCCTTTTGGTGTAATTTGTACTACTTTCTTGTTTTCTTGAAGTACTATGTCTCCTCTTCTGTTTTGTCCTAGGTATTTAAAACCTTTATTTTCTTTTATAAAAGAAGTTACTAATCTTTCTTGTTCATAAGATTTAAAAGAATTTTTAAGGTCTCTAATAGTAGTTGCTTTTTTTAGTTTTTCATTTACAAAGTGTTTTTTAAGTTCTTTTTCCACCAACCTAGCATTTTCTGATTCTTTTAATTCTTGTTTAGTATATTTAAAATATTTTTTTATAGAATTATTAATTTTTTCTGGTCTAGACTCA
>TARA_R100000664_G_C2759738_1_pt1 | contig 10697 bp, 4 predicted proteins | sample TARA_R100000664 | Tara Oceans TARA_R100000664 (sample SAMEA2622705) | marine metagenome | biome: marine biome (ENVO:00000447); feature: deep chlorophyll maximum layer (ENVO:xxxxxxxx); material: "saline water (ENVO:00002010), including plankton (ENVO:xxxxxxxx)" | depth 115 m | reverse complement strand
TATTATAAGAGTCAATATTATCAGGCCAAAGATTGCTTATGGTTAAGAAAAGATTATCCACAGTAACTCTAAATGAAAAATCTGATGCATCGGGATCAATCGTAGTCCCGCTTGGAGCTTCTTGCTTAACAGTTATTGTAACAGATGTATCGCCATTTGTGCTAGATCTGTATAGTGTAACAGCGTCTGAAACGAGTGTATTTTGCAATGATAGTATAGGCAATACGGACAATGAATCATTATTGAGACTAAGATTTCTGTATTTTAGCCCAAGATACCCAGTAGTAGACGCCTCTAGGACTGGTGTATTTTTTTCAATTTTTTCCCTACCTACTGTTCTTCCAAACTTCTTGATAATTGTATAATCTATCTCGTCGTCAGCTAATGCAAACTTTGCAATAGAAAAATTACCTGCTCCGTTTGCAAGCAACTCTCTTCCTTTATCGGTAAGAACAGCATCTAAAATTATATTATTTGTTGAATGATCTAAGAAACCCACTTTTTAAACTCCTACCCTTTTATATATTACGATAATGACTTTCTGTAAACTGACACATACAATAAATACTGCTAATAAAGTGTTTTTATAGTTGCTTGTGTCATCGGAACGTTAAATGGAGGTCCAGTCTCATTAGATATGTCAAGTGTTAGAATCTCTGAATTCTGAAGGTCTAGGTTTATTATCTGAAGCTTGTAAGTGTCCGCTATTAGATTTTCAGATATTGATATTTGTGTACTTGTTCCATCTTTTGATTCTTGGGATTGTGTTCTTACTATATCGTAATATTCTGGATCGAAAAACACTCTCATTCTTGACGATCCCGACGATCTCATTGTATCTACAAACAGGTCAGTACTTATATAAAGATTTGGGTAAGGTTTTGGTGCCATAGGAGGGGATATTGCAAATCTTTCTATTTTGTTATTATATCTGTTAAAAGTTACTTGAATCTGCTCAGAGTATGAAGATGTTAGCCCTCTTGCGTCAACTGCTGCAAGTGCATAGATATATGTCTCGTCTCTATTGAAATTTTCATCCCTAAAAAATTTTCTTGCACCTCTAACTTTAAAAAGTTTTTCAGCCGGGGCTTTTTCTAGAGGAACTACCTTTACAGTGGACTGGTCGAAATCAAGCTCTGCCAGTAAAACGTAGGGCTCTTCTATAGACTGTCTTCTGAAAATTTGATATCTTACGACATCTCTCTGAGGGTTTAAAGGCTCTTCCCAAAAAATATCCAGACAGTTAAATTTAAAATTATAATTAAATCTTAAATTCTGCGGAGGGTTTGGCGCTATGTTTTCCAAGGCTGCTATCTGCGTAGATATAGGGGAGGAAGCAACCATGCTAAGTGCATATACTGACTCATCTTCAGTAGATCCCGACGGGTCAATAGCTGTTGCTTCATATCCGGTTAAGTATATTATTCTTGCTTCGTATATATAAGTTGCGCCATATTTTATTTGTGAGTCAAATATATTCGAATCACCATATCGAGATACTACTATTGGCTCCATCTTTTTTTGTGAAAAAGATTCACCATCTGCATTTTGAATAATTTCGTATTTATCTATTATAAAACCAATAGGATAGGAGGTTTCATCATCAGTTACTCCTTCTTTTGAATAAATCTGAACAGAGTCTAGTGACATTTCAAACTCTGAAGAGCTTACATTTCCTGGATTTGCAGTTGTTATATACCTACTCTGTATCTCGCGCGCTGTATCTAGAACACCCAATAGTTCATCTTGGTATATATTTCCCCTATCTTCTAGTGCACCCATAATAATATTTTTTGCAACTGAATTATTCATTGTAAATGAAAACTTTACAAATCTAACGTCTCTAAGTGCCTCAGCTATTACTGACTCTCTAGCATCTGTGGGTGCATATGCAACTCCTTGGGGTTGATAATTTCCCAAAACTTTCTTAATAGTGCTGGGGGAAGCAGTAAGCTGAGAAGCTGGAGATGGAAACATTTGTGAAAGAGTGTTCGCAAGATCTCCTGCTGTCGATGACTTGCTATATTCGCTAGAAAACGCAACTGAACCACTTAGTGCGTGATAGAATGTTTCGTCTACCTGATTGTCATGAAGAATTAGTGATGAAAACCTGCTATTTGCAATTGCGCCTTCATAGACTATCTTTTCTTTAAAGTTTTCTATATAATATTTTCCTTGGGTTTGAGAAAGATTCCACACAATAGAGTCTTTATTTGCTTCTGGTGCCGATGGAACTTTAATCTTTAATATTACAGATCTAGGTGTTTTACTTTTTTTCTTTATAAATTCTACATCCTGATCTGAAGCATGTATGTTAACAGTTGTGTATATTCCCGGTGTTGCACTTCTTTCATCTTTTGTATAATAGTTGTAGAAAAATTCCGACTCTAGCGAGAGGGGCTCTTTTAAATCTATCACAGTAACAGGAGCTGCTGGATATGTTGATGTATCTGTATATCCAAGCTCTTCTTGAAGAGTCTCTTCAAAATCAGCAGTTGTCTGAAGTGATTCTATAATACCAGCGAGAACTGTAGTGGAAAAATTTAAATTGTTATAATTTGAAGGTAGCGCAAAGGGTACGCCATTAGATAGTTCCATTTTTATACCTCACTATTAAGACTATTTATCACCAATGCTGTATTAGGTGACTTAATTCCAGCTAAGTCTTCTTGAATCTCTATTTCCATATCACCTGTGTTTGTTTTTAACCAGTAATCATTTGTCTCAGGAGGGAGAATTTTTGTCGTAACATAGTATTGTATGTAATCATCTTCAGAATCAGGCTTGTCGTCACCAGACACTTGAACAAATGAGGATGGATCGAGAAGTACACAAAATACTCTTTCAAAAGCTTTGGGATAAAGTATTCTATTTCTATATTTTTGAGGACTCAATATTATAGATCTAGTTAACTCACCTACAAGTCTGTCATAATTTAAAGCAGCTTCGATATCTCTATCTACAAACATTTCTTTTGCCTGGTTAGACAGGGTTGAAAAAATATCCTCCTTATCAGGATCAGGTCCTTCAAATAGAACATTTTCTTCTAAAAACGGGAATATATCTTCTGATACATCTATTCCCGTAGTAAGCCTCATATAAAGCTTCAAGTAGTGGTCGTAGACATGATTTATAAAAATACTATATGAGTTTACACCTATTGACGTATTACTAAACGGATCTTCGTATGCTGCACCAGTTATTGACTCTGTGTTTCCAGAAGGATCGTATTTTCTTACCACAGTATTTTTACATATTTCTGAAAAAGTTTGCGGATCTGGCGACTCATAGTCACCATCTATTGTATCTGTCTCAATATTTGTACTTTCTGATCTTCCGGATATAATAAACCTAGATGTGTCAAAAACATATCTCACTGGATCGTAAAGCCTTGATTGATTTTTTAGATCTCTTTTCCATACTGCAATTTCTATTATATTAGAATCTCTATAGTCAACATCTCCAGTTTCATCCATCATTCTTTTTCTTAGGGCTTCTATCATTCCAGATGGAATCCCTACAGGAAGAATGTATTTTTGATTTGAAGACTCACTATTTACACCTCCCCCAACTAAAAGATCTTCCTCTTTCATAAAAGCTGCAAGATTTTTAGACTGATTTGTCATTAGTGCTTTTGATGCAGGCAGATAAGGGTATTCTCTATTTTGCACAGAGAATGAGTCATAAAGTGCGCGCATGAGCATCATGTGGTCTTTTGTCAAAGCTAAAAATGATGCAAATGCATAATCAGGATCTGACTGAATTGCACTTAATGCATCGTTCCACGCATCAGATCCCGCATTATTCATCTGAACAGTTTCATAAAGGGACTGTGTCTGTGCAGATATATCGTCAAGAACACGCGTTGCCAAGGAGACACTTCCAAAAGACTGTCTTTCATAATCTAGCATTCCTGAATATACGTCCACCATGTAGCCGACCATGTCTGATATGTGCTCATGATAGCCCACTTTTATCTCTGCGTCTCTCCAGTCATCATACTCTCCAAATTCTTCGTAAGTTTGTAGATGAGATCCATCTTTAACTTGCATAGTTAGCGGATCAACATCTGATAAAACTTCTAGTCCCTCTATGTCAGAGTTAGAATATGAATTTTTTCCTAGAAATATTTCCACAGCGTCAACAAAAGATAAAATACCTCTTCTATTGAAAACATAAGATACATATGGTAATTTTGCTGAGCCACCTGACATTGCCCACTCCTTCTTCTATCTTTTTATAACTATATAGACTTTAAAAATATCGTTATTGAATATTTTTATAAACTTATTCAAGCTCTCCTTTCCCTTGGCCGACCGTTTCTCCGTCTGATGACCTAAACTCATCATACTGATACATTAAACCTGCTTTTAAAAATTTATTCCAGAGTGGCACCATTAAACTTAGCCCGGCAATTATCCTTGTTCTGTGAGAAAATCCCCTACAGTCTACAGGTTCTGGTAGAGACGGATCTCCGCTAGAAACTCCCGGTGAAGTTTCATTAACAACAACGCAGTACTTTCTAACCGCTACAATAATAGATTCAGCAAGAAACAATCCTCTTCCCACGCTTGTTTTGGCTATATCTACTCCATCAGTTAGCCATTCATTCCAAAACTCCAAAATTTCAGGCTCACCTACATTACTCCACCCAGGAGCAACACTGCGACTTATTCCCCATCCTACAGTAGATGAAGGATAAAATTGAAAATCTGTGTTTACTTTGGTGTCTCTTTTTTCAATATCTGCTATTACATCTGACCAGGTATCTGCAGTTGCGCTTCCGTCAGGTAGGGGTGCATTTCCCCAGTATGTATTAAACCACCAGGCATTATTTTCAATGCCTTCTACTATCACATGGTAAGAAACTGCCCACCTAAGCTTTTCTACACAACCTGTAAGAATTTCTTCTGATCCACCGAGATACTCAAACTCATACTTTGCTATAAGATATGCTAAAAGCATAAATAGTATCTCATCATTTTCAGAAGCCATAGCACATACTGTTATATCAAAACATCTAAGCCTATTGATAAATCCGCAATCATTCTTTGTGAAATCTATCATTGCATCTTGACTTTCAAGAAGTATAAATTGCATAAGTGTACTAGGTGCTACCGGCACGCTATCGTCTATTCCTGCCTCGCTAGATCCATCACCACCTAGATATCCCCACTGATTTACCTTAATGAGATTACTTCCAGAAGCCCCTCCTGTATCATATTTTCCCATAAGATATGATATATCTTTAAGATATTCTCCAAGCTCAGAAAATCTAGTCGTCAGAGTATCAAGACGTGATATTGCTTCATCTATCTCTAGTGTCGTAAGCTCATCGCAAAAATACGATCTTCCACTTCTAGAAGAAGCCACACCAGATGCGAGATCGCTATTTGTCGATGTGAGAGATTCTACAATAGATCTTGAATCTGTGTGAGTTGTATCTTCATTATCTATTAGAATTTTTTTTGTTATATTATCATTTTCTGCAGGTATGCTATCTAATATAGAAGAGCTATCGCTAAATATATCTCTACCGTAGAGCGATTTAATAAATTCATTGATGTTGGTAGATTCGCCTACTTCTCTGCCTGCCAATGTTCCACCTTCTAAAAATTTATACCCTTGAATCGTATCAAGTCCGGCAAGATATAGAATATATGATGTCTGTGCTATTCTAGGGTCAGTATCTATCACTATGCTCGATGTACCAGTGTTTGAAGTTCCTGGAGATGTTCCAATTATATCAGTAACTCCAGATCCGCTCCATCCCATTGTTTGACCATAGCTATTTTCAAATGATTCCATTGTTGTTGGCCCAATAGTTATAGCAGCAGAAACTCCTGATCCACCGGAAGAAATAGGAGTGTAAGATAGAGCATTATCAATAAGATATCTCCCATTCCCCTCAGCCATCCACAAATTCTTGTCAGTAGTAAGTGAATTAATTCCCGCCAATCCGTTTGTTTCAATCTGATCGAGAGAAAATCCTTCTCCAAAAGAAGGATTCAGCCCTGAAATTGCAGCTCCTATAAAATTTAAAAGCTGAAGAAATTTCGAAGTTGAAGAGCTAGAGATTATCCAGTTATCACTCATTCCGGCACCTGCAGAACTTAAAGCACCCGTTGACCACGTCGTGCTAAAATCCATATCAGTAAAATTAAATTTAGATATAAGTGCAGGAGTCAATAGAGATGGCTGGGGAAACTTACCGATAACTGATGCAGAAATACTATTATGTGCACCAGCTGTTGGATTTCGCATGCCCATTTCAATAAATGCAGACATCCCCTGTTCTGATTCGAACACCTTATAAGAATCTTGCAGTTCTATGCAAGTAACAAAGTTATATACTGCTAAGTAGACACTATAGAGATACTCAATAGCATTTTTTGCAAGTCTCATTTGGGTATTATAGTTTTCTAAATATGACTCTTGTGTTGATATGGTTGCAAATAATGTATCTGAACCTGGTAAGAGATTTAAACCATATTCTGCACTTTCTGTCTTAAAGCCAAGCATTTGCTCTAGAAATAGAAGGACATCTGTATATCTTAGTTGCTTAAGCTGGCACTGATAGTCAAACAGTTCTCCTGCAGATGTAATCGTATAAGAGAAAGACTCAGACGTGCTAAAGCTTCCCTCTAGTGGGGGGAGAAAATTAAACAGACCCAGTATTTCTGGCCTTAGAGTGGAGAATCCTCTTGAGTTAAGTAGAGATTCTAAGTCAGGATTGAGATAGTTAGCATCATAATTTTGATCAAGGATTGCTTGGCTAGGCGCTATAATTTCACTTATGTTTTGACTTAGTACGCCTCCCAGAGATGAAATATTCTCATTCACTGTCTCAGACTGTATCTGTAGTTGTAAATTTCCGGTTGTATTCATCTTATCCCTCTATCTTTTTAGTTTGTTGAAATAGTTCTCTTAGAAAGGTTGTACATAAAAATACAGATTTTAATTTTTCACCATCTAATAGAACAATACTTGCAAAGTAGCTTATTTCACCAATATACTCTTTGTTTATATAATCTACGAATACAATTTTACCAGTCCTGTCATTATGGCAGACCCCGCAGATTGAAGTCTGGCCGTTTCTAACGCAAGATATTATAATGTAATCAACCATAGAAAGAGATGACATCTTTCCTGCATAAATATTAAATCTTAAAACAGGTATCCCGGTAGACGATCTTGTTACCGAATATGTCGATGTTTTTATCCCTATGTTAGTCTCTCTAAGGTTTACTTTTATATATTTTTCATCACCCGTATCATAGTCGGAGATATCATAATTTTGCTCTATTGTATCTACTTTTTTTATCACACCCTTTAAAAGTGCTGATTTTGAAAAATTTCTCTGAAGTTTTATTGTTTGAAAATTTTCTACTGTCTGAGTCGATAATGCCTCAGACAGTCTAATCCCGTCAGAAGTTGTTACTGTTCCAGCAACTATGTTTGTATTTTTTAGTTTTTCTATAGTAGAGGGTATTTTTATATCTTTTGATTGTTTTACAATATTCGTATTTGTATTTACAGAAATTGTATAAAGGTCTGATACTATGCTGGGAGTTGTTAGATATGCTCGGACTCTATATGTATAAGAATTACCTATTGTTGGCATAGATCCATATTTTCCATCATCAGAAAACTCACCTGATATATGATATCCCATATCTTCAGCTTCTCCGGTTGTGATATTTATTCTGGTTATTCCAAATAGCACTATATCTGAAAGTGTGTCTTTTATCATCGATATATCTCTTGAAAAAATCGATTCATTTCCTAGCTTTCTTAATTCTTCAAGTAGTAAATCAGTCGATGTTTCATTCACATTAAAATCAACTGTAAACTTAACAGCAACAGGGCTTGAAAGAGATGCTGATTCTCCTTTTGCTCTATACCCAGCTGACTGCTTTCCGGGTGTAGATGTTGTTAGATTTGCTATGCTAATTGACATATACTTTAATGGCTTTATTCTCTTGGCAAAGAAATGGTTTGGTGAAAGAATAGACCCGCCGTTTTTTAAAAATAGCTTCAATCTATAGCTTAGTAAATCTCCGTCATCTATAGAAAAGTCTGCAATATTTCCCTCACCTCCGTATCCAGCGCATATTGGCAGCGCGCCCCTAGCAATTATTTGCTCAGGGTTATCGTTATATTTAATGTAATTTACAGGAACATAGTGTATATCGGACGGCTTTTTTCTAACTGGTATGCATCCCGCTATATTGTCAGTATTTACCTGATATCTTACAGTCAAACCGTCATCATCATTTGTTACATAAAATGGGCTACTTATGTAGTAAAATCCTGTTCCCTTGAGAGAATCAGTGTTAAAATTAGAAAGAGAAAGACCGGTGTGCGTAACAGCGGTAACTCTCGCAGACATGAACTCTTCTTTGTTAATCCACTTGCCAAGCTTAACTTTATATCCCGGTTGTAATAAATGAGCTTTGTCTCCGGTTACGGGTGATTCAGAAAAATAACAGCTAGAAATATTACTAGTATTAGAAACTCTTCTAACAAACACCTTCAAATCTGATACTTTTCTACCAACATTCCATAAATTTGCAACTGCTTCCGTAGAGCCATTAGAAGGATGACACCTTCCTATTTTAATTAAAGGTACATCTTCAGGTATATAGTAATTCTCCTTATTAATTTTATGAGGAACTGCAATATCTAGCGACTGTACGACTAGCTTTGTTTTGGGATCTCTGATCTTTAGTCTAACTATAAAGTTACTTACATTTGGAATAATAGTAGATGCTATTCTAAATCTATACCCTACGGTTCTTATTCTATCTACCTTTTCTGAAATTACGCTGATAACTGTATCATTTGTCAATTCAGAGACTCGAGTGGGCGGAGGGGACCGTATTTCTTCAATTTTTGATCGTGCAATATTTGAAATAGATTTTCTTGAATAGCTTTTGTCAGTGTGTATTTTTACCACTTTTTTTGAAAAATTATTAGGTGAAACCCTTACTACATTTTCAACACCAAGAAACAAAGAAGCGGGATCGATTCCATTGTTTATAGACATGATATATTCGTTATATCTATTGTTGCTAAAAGAATCACTGGCTTCAACTGTAGGGAATTGCATCTGAGAAAGGCGCATCTCACCTTTTCCCTTTTTTATTAAAAATCCTGATTTTTCAGATTTTAGATATCTAACTTTTCCAAATAATTTTTTATCAGAAACTTTTCTTTTTGAATATGCATCTGATATTTTTATTCCGCTTATTTCTTTATTAAGATCTATGACACCTCTTGCAAATTCTGCCTGTCGCTGAGATTCTTTTATCTCTCTAATATTGTCCTCTCTTTGACCATACAGCCTAGACGCAATACCCATGGGCGTTGATTTTTTCATACCCTGAAAAAAAGATAAATTTTTAATAGGCTTCTTAAACAAAAGCGAGTATTCAACGGAAGATATATTGTTGTTAATAATTTTTCTCATATCTACATCAAAAAATATCTCATAGAGTATTTCATCGTATGTTATCTCTTTATCTCTTTTTCTATTTTTATCTTTTGTAGACTTTGAAGATAGTATTTCTTTTACGCTTTTTATATCTCTTATTACTGAAGATATATTCTCCGAGGGTAAGAGAGCGGTTATAGATTTTTTTTTATATAAAAATGAGCTTGCCATATTTAATCCATTATTATTACAAACATATTGACAAAGACAGGTAGACTTATTGAATTAATAAATATCTTTCCTACAAAAAACACCCTCTTTTCCGGTCTTTTTAAATCATTTTCAGAAAATACGGTGCCGTAATCAATTACATCTAGCTTTTTTAATTTAGAGGCTGATGGGTCGAGCTCAAACATCTGCATCATCAGATTATTTGTATCAGAAGTAGACTTAAAGTATATTGGGATTCTTTCCCTAGGATAGTCTTCACCAAATAGGGATATTGATGAACCCCCTCTAGCGTAGTCGTTTCTCCACGGACTTGATGAAGATTGTGTTGCCTGCTGATTTTCATCTTCATGGTCAGAATCAGATCCAGAATATTCTGTGCTTACATTAAGTTGATTCATAATATCTTGAAGGCTTAGTTTTGTTGGTCTTTGTAGTTTTACATAGTTTCCAAATAGCTTTGAAGATGGAAAATTTTCACTGGATGAGTCCCCCTCGCTAAGTGATAGGGTCTCTTCTTTTGTTAATTTTTCAGTTACAGGAGGGAGATATGTAAAGTTTGAAACATTTGCCAGCCTTTCATCAAAAAATAAAGGCTCGACGTAATCTACGTCAGTTGTTGCATCAGTAGGTCCATCAACGAAAGGAAACATATTGTTTAATGTAAACGTATGATGGTTAGTAGATAATTTCATTTGCAAGCTATCTGACTCTCCTCCGTCTCTAGTGCCTATTGAATATAGATTTTTAAATCTATCAATGGAAGATGTTATAATACCTTCTGCCAGGGAAGCAAATCCTGTAAAATTTTCAGGAGTTGCATATACTAGAGTTCCACTTACAGATGTTCTTCCTGAAACAACACCATCACTGCTGAAGAATTCGCTACTTTGTACTGGGTATCCAAGCAGTTTTCCAGAATCATCAGACTCCATAGTGATTGAATCATTTATATTTTCTACAGGTGCTTCAAAATACACCCTTTTTGTGGCATCTTCTGCTACATTTGAACCGCTCTTTTGGTAATAAGTAT
>TARA_R100000664_G_scaffold28159_1_pt1 | contig 10714 bp, 8 predicted proteins | sample TARA_R100000664 | Tara Oceans TARA_R100000664 (sample SAMEA2622705) | marine metagenome | biome: marine biome (ENVO:00000447); feature: deep chlorophyll maximum layer (ENVO:xxxxxxxx); material: "saline water (ENVO:00002010), including plankton (ENVO:xxxxxxxx)" | depth 115 m | reverse complement strand
GAGGGTGAAATTCCCTCACTTATACTATTTAAGTATAGAACATTTATAGGAGACAACACCAATGGCTTTTTGGGGTTCAGATTATCAGGGTACAACATTATTAGATCCTAAGAGAAAATTCAGGTACATCTTGCAGGTTAACAATTTTGATGTTAGCACTGAGGGTGGTGCAAGTGTAACAACCTCAGAGGTTTGGTATGCTAAAACTGTTACACGTCCTTCTTTTGCAATCGCGCAAACGGAGCATAAATATTTAAGTCACACTTTTTATTACCCAGGCTCTGTCACTTGGAATCCAATTGACATTACCATGGCAGACCCACAGTCTCCTAACGTTGCTTTAATGCTCTCAAGAATCATTAATGATGAGGCTGGTTATAAAGTTCCAATTAATTCTAATGTTAAAAACACAATGTCTAAGGCTAGTGCTGTAACAGCGTTGGGTGGTGTTATTATCAGACAGATTGATGCTGATGGTAACGATATTGAAACCTGGACTCTTTATAATGCTTTTATTACTGATGTTAAGTACGGCGATTTAGCTTATGGTGATGACGAGTTAGTTGAAATGTCAATGCAGTTAAGATACGATTGGGCTACAATCGCTTCCGCTGATGGTAGTTCTGCTTACTGGGACGGACAGGAATAATTAAATAGAGGTGTAAATTGTCAAGAAATAAAGATAGGCTGGGGGCGCAACAGCCAGATACGAGTGCCCCGCCACAATTGACGCAAAACGATAATAGCGGTGGATTTAGCTTTGTTGTCCCAACAGAGTTTGTTGAGCTTCCTTCAAGAGGCAAGTTCTATCCACCAAATCACCCTTTACATAATCAAGATGTAATTGAAATCAAACATATGACAGCAAAGGAAGAGGATCTTCTCACTTCTCAGTCTTTGTTGAAAAAAGGTGTTGTTTTAGATCGTTTGCTACAGAGTGTAATAACAAATAAAGCAATCAGAGGAGAACATCTTTTAGTTGGTGACCGAAACGCTATTCTAATTGCTGCAAGAATCTCTGGTTACGGACAAGATTACAAAACTAAAGTAACTTGCCCTGCTTGTGGAACTGCTCAAGATTATTGTTTTGATCTAAGTAATGTTGGCGTTTATAATGGATTTGGCTTTTCACCAGAAGAGGCAACTTATAATGATAATGGCACATTCACTACCACATTGCCAAGAACAAAGATAGAAGTTACTTTCAGATTATTAGCTGGTTCTGATGAGAGAAACTTAGTTTCCCAGGTTCAGAATTCTAGAAAAGCCAAGAAAGATGAGAACAATGTTACAAGACAATTAAAAATGTTTGTGGTATCAGTAAATGGTGATACTAGCCAGGCAGCAATTAATTATGTTGTGGACAATATGCCATCGGCTGACGCTAGGCATCTGCGATACGTTTACAAGATTGCTAATCCCAACATTGACATGGTTCAGCATTTTGAATGCGATTCTTGTGGTCATGAGCAAGAACTGGAGGTGCCCCTCACGGTGGACTTTTTTTGGCCTGACCTATGAATACATGGAAAGCGTTTATGAGCAGTTCTTCTTTTTAAAGTATGCCGGGGGTTGGTCTTTTTCGGAAGCTTATAATTTACCAATTGGTTTAAGAAATTGGTTTACAAAAAGATTGATTAGGCAATTAGAAAACGAAAAAGAAGCTATTGAAAACGCCTCAAAGGGAGATGGTAGCTCTGGAAAACAAGAATTAAGACTAAATAATCAACCAAAAATGCCTTTGGGTCTTAAAAAATCTATGGGTTAATTATAAGACAGAGTTTGCCACTCTGTCTTTTTGTTTTCGTAACTATTTATTTTAGATTATAGGAATTTTTTTATATGGCTATTGATCCAAGCAACTTAACACCCGATCAACTAAGAGAAAAAGAAGAACTTCTTAGAAAAATTGGTGCATTGAATGAAGAAGAAAAGCGTAGATTAGCTGAACTACAAGGATTGTTAGGTTCTATTTTAGATGCTGAAAGAAAAAGACTTAAAATGTCAGAGGATAGCTTAGAGGCTTCTGCTCGTTTATTGGATGCACTAAAGGATATACAAGAGGCTAATAGGCTAAACAATAATCTTTCAGATGAAGATTTTGTTTTAAGACAAAGACAGCTTGAGATCAACAGACAAGAGGCGGTATACAGAAAGGAATCTGCTGAATTAGCTTATGATCAGTTGATTAGAGATGGTCAGATCAGCGACTCAATGAAGGAAAGACTTCAGAGGCAGTATCAAAGTCTAGATTTTACTAAGCTAACCGCTGAGGAGCTATCTCATATTGTTAATAACGAACAAAGAAGAGTTAAGTTAAACGATGAGATAATGAAAGATGTCAAAACAATGGATGTCACTCAAACCAGAATTGTTAAACTTTTAGACAAAGCCAAATTTTTTACGGAAGAACAAAATGCCGAATTAAGAAAGCAGGTTTTGTTAAAAAGAGCTAATGAATTTATTGATAATGTGGCCATTGGCTTATTTGGTAAAATGAAAGAAGCATTGTTCGCGATGGACGAGGCTCAAAGCAGCTTTAATAAGAACTTTCAATTTGGACCAGAGTATACAGGCAGAATAAGAGAAACGTATAAAGAACTTAATCAGTATGGTGTGGGCATCAAAGAAGCAGCAGAAGCTCAGGCAGCTTTAATTAATACAGTGACCGACTTTACAATGATGTCGGAAAAGCAAAGAGATGCTCTAACTGAGTCTGCAGCATTAGCGTCGAAGCTTGGTGTGTCTAATGAGAATTTTGCAAGGGGTATCCAAGCTAGCACTAAATTTTTTGGACAGAACGTAGATAGCGCGATAGAAATACAATCTGACTTAGCGGCTAGTGCTAGAGCATTAGGCGTAAGCCAAGAAGTTATGTCATCTGGCTTTGCACAAAATAGTAGAGAGTTGGCTAAATTTGGTTCTGCAGGTGTGGCTACTTTCAAGAACTTAGCGAGAGTTGCAAAGATTACCGGATTAGAAATTGAAAGATTGTTATCAATCACTAATAAGTTTGATACGTTTGAAGGCGCAGCAGAACAAGCAGGTAAGTTAAATGCTGCATTAGGTGGAAACTTTGTAAACGCTATGGATCTTATGATGGCGACAGATCCTGTTGAGCGTTTTAACATGATTAGAGATTCCATTTTAGACACGGGACTTTCTTTTGATGATATGAGCTACTATCAAAAGAACTTCTATAAAGATGCTCTTGGATTGTCTGATGTAGGTGAGTTAGCTCTCATGCTTTCAGGCAATACTGATATGCTAACTGGCTCACTAAACGCAAGTGGTGAAGAATTAGTCGAGCAAAAGAAAAGAGCAGCCGATGCCCTTAGTGTTCAAGAGAAATTTCAAGCAATCATTGCAGACAATGCCGAAGGACTTACTGCTTTTGCAGAGGCTTTGAACAACACTGTTGGGCTGCTAATGCTGGCAGCGCCGGCTTTCAAGTTTCTTTTTCCAATAATGATTGCTTATAGGGGCTTTACATTGGCTATGGGAGTTGCACAAACGTTTTTTGCTTTTTCACAAATGGCGGCGGGCAACGCTGGAAAGATAGCATCGAGAGGTATTATAGTTTTTGCTCTTGCTGTTGGTTTATTAGCAGCTTACATGATGTTTGCTTCTCCATCTAAATTAGTTCTTGGTTTGTTCGCAATGGCTGCAGCATTTGGGTTGTTATCTCTTTTAGGTCCTAAATTAGCACTAGGGCTAACTCCACTAGGAGCTTCGCTAATGGTTGTCGGACAAGGAATGTTGATGATCTCTGGCGCTGTTGCTATTGTTATTGGCAGCGTTGGGTTATTAACTCTTGCCATTACTGGTTTGTTTGATTCAATGACGGAACTAGCTGGTACGACAGGATTGTCAAGCGTAGCAAAAGAGATCAAAAACATTGCAGAGTCAATAGAGCAAGTTCCAGTTATCAAAGCTATTGCATTCAAATCTGTTTTAGACTCAGCAGTAGTTGCTAGCAATGTCACCGCCCCCACAGCAGTTGCAAACAATGTCGCTGCTGCTGCAGGTGCTGCTACTGCCGGGGGAGGCGCAGGTAGAACAGTAGTGAAGCAACCAATTCAGCTTAATTTTGATGGTAAAAAATTATCTGAGTTTGTTACTGAAGTTATTGGTGAACAAGTTAAGATTGTTCAGTCACAGACAAGATGAGGACTATAAATGGGTTTTAATTGGAACAATTACGATAGTGTTGAAAAAGTTGGTTCTTATAAGGATGGCGCCGATAATTTAGGACAAGCAGGCTATAGTATTGGCTTTCATCACATTATAAGCGGTGTCAATCTTTACTTCAAGGCCTTTATTACTAGTTTTAGTGAAACGTTTGATTCTGATTGGGCTGCTGAAACTGTTTATGGTAGAGCAGATCCAATTTACACTTTTAAATCAACAACAAGAAACATTTCTCTTGGTTTTAAAATTCCAGCCGCATCTACAAGCGAGGGTTATGAGAATTTAGCTAAAGTTCAACAATTGGCTCAGTTCCTTTATCCTGCTTATGAGAATGTTGGTAGCGCACAAACAATCGCCCAAGGACCACTAATTCGTTTAAAAATGATGAATTTATTACAAGCAAATCCCCCAAGTCAAGATCCTAATAGCAACCCAGGAGATCTATTAAGCAATTATTCTGCTGCTGGCGGAGCTACTGCTGGTCTTTTGGGAATCATCAAGAACATCACCGTTGAACACAATTTAGCAGGTGATGAGGGCGTACTTGATTTGAGAACAGGTGATGATTCTGGTGCAACTATTTTACCAAAAGTAATAAGTGTTAACTTAACTTTTAGTCCAATTCACGAAACACCACTTGGCTGGCAGCAAACAACAGAAACTACAGCAGAGGGTGAAAATCAAAGCACTGTTGAATTTCGTAGTCAAAATTATCCGTATGGGGCTGTATTAGCCTCATCTTTAGCTGCTAGTGGTCAACCTAGTAGTGGTACTGGACAAGCAGCCGAAGATTCACAAGGCGCCGCATCCATTGAAGCTTTAAACGGCCCCAGCACAGAAGGAACCTAATAAATGCCATCTAGATATAATAGATCAGCAAAGATCACAAATGATTCTGAATATTATGCCCCCTTACGTGAATCTAGAGGGGATAAAAAAATTGTGCAATATGCAACAAGACCTCTCCGCAACCCCTCTGTTGAAGATCGAAGAAGAATATCAACCACGAGGCACATTTGGAAGTATGGTGATAGATACTATAATTTAGCTCAAAAATATTATGGTGATTCTAGATACTGGTGGGTTATTGCATGGTGGAATTCTTACCCAACAGAAGCGCTAATTAATAATGGTGAAATGATCTTTATACCTTTAAATTTAGAGCAAACATTAAGAGTATTCGGTATCTGAAATGAGCACTAAAAATAGAGTAGAACAATTTCTTGAAAATAAAGAAAGCTATAAAGTTAAGAGTAGAAACACTTTCAAAGGTGGAGATCAAACTCCAGAAGATCAAGGCTCAGATTTAAGTAATGATGCTATAGGTGGCTTTATTTATAATTTCATAGCGAATGGCTATGCTACTGACGATACTAAAGGGAATTATCAAGATCTTGGTTATGAAACACCAGCTGAATTTAACGATTTTTTAACTAAGGGTGTTGGCAATGAAGGTGCAAACACTTACAATAATTACGTTGATACAGTAGCTGCAGCCCTCGAAAGAGCCTTTGACTCATCAGGTTTTGCTAGAGGCACAGTAGCTGGAAGAACTTGTGCAATTGCTAATGAAAATTATGCAAATGTAGAAAGTGGGATGCCCAACCCAGAAACTCTTAACTTTTGCACTGGCGAAGTAACAGATGAACAATTAAAATTTTTTCTCCAAAAAGAAGCAGAACGTGCTTTAGAAAACACACTGTACACAAAAAGTAGATTTGATGCAGCTGGTGTTAACGGAATTAATGATAAATCAAATGAATATCAATCAGATGATTTTAACAGCGCTGAAAATAAAGAAAAAAGAGATGAATCCAGACACAATGCACTTGACGCTTCGGAAGCAATTGCAGAAGATGCCTTTAACGCATCAGTTTATGGAAGAATAGACCCCCGTTATCAAGAGCAATGTTTTTTATTGACACATGCGCTAACATTTGCTAAAATTAAAATTGATATGGATGAAAATGGATGGTATAATGAGGAGGGGAAAAGAGTTTATAATAAAACTTATCCTTATTACGGTGAAGATGCTGGCGGCAGTTTGGCTGGGAGTAATTCTAGTATATTATCTCATTATGATCCATTTGCTTTTATTAATAGACTAACACAAAGTGGTGCAAAATCTTATTTTTTTGATGCAACTAGTTCAGAGTTATCAGCCCTCCAGCCAATGATTAGGTTGTATAAAGTTATAGCGGAGCAACAAGAAGATGGAAGTACTATTGAAAGAGAAGTAGAGATTAATTTTGATTCTTATGCTACTCAAAATGATTTATCAAAATTAGAAAATAAAGCAAATAGAGGATTCGGCGCTGGTATTAAAAGTTTTGATTTTAAATGTAATGCTAGCAATCCTTTTGCAATAAAAAAGAGTATTTCTGCAAAATTAGTCATTTTTGCTAATAATTTTGGTGAATTGTACAGAGATCGCGATGGGACTGCAGTAAGCACTAATAATAATGGAGATATTCTTTATTCTAATGTTAAGTATAAATATCTAGACTTAGCACTTAAGACAGGAGATGAAGACACTTTTGATTATCAGCGAGGTGGTGTTGATCCGAGAGATGCCAATGCAGCTATTTATGATGACACAAAATTAAATTTTAGATTGAAAGCAGTTGTTGGTTGGGCTAATCCAAAAGCAACTAACGACGAGTCTAATGGTGTTGGGACTAGTACAATTAGTAGCGGTATGCTAAATGCTATTTATGATTCATACATAACACTAAATTTAACACCTACAATTCACGATTTTGACATTGATGAACTTGGGCGTGTTACATTTAGTTTAAATTATTTAGCTTATGTGGAGGACTTCTTTGACCAGCCAGAGTATAATATTTTTACAGACTTAGAACCAACTATTTCACAAGTATCAAGAAGAATAAAACAAGCAGAAGCAAATCAAAAATGTGATCCTGCTACAGTAGCCCAAACTAAAGGTAATGAAACCGAAATTAAACAAATCGAACAAGAAAAACAAGAAAACCTTCACTCACTAATCAGAAGTATGGTAGACCGTAATAAAATAAGAGTTTTTGATATCGATATTGAAGAATTAGGAAGGTATAAAAACGCAGGGCCCCTTATCGAATTAGACAGCGAACAAGTGGAGGAATTTAGAAAAAAGATAACCACAGGGACCTTGGAGGATGTTCCCGAGGCAATCGATCCAACGCCCACCACAAAGAGCCAACCTTATATGGGCACATATGTCACTTACGTACCTACAGGATTGGCAACTCCCCCAGCCCCTCCTAAAGCATCGTTTGGAAATGTTCCATTTTTTTATGTGAGTGATTTAATTGATATTATTTTAAGAAATCAGTCAATTTTATTTGTTAAACTTCCAGATGCTCTTAAAAATTTATCTGGTATTGATAGTGATCTACTAAATGAACAAGTTCTGAGATATCAAAGACATCAAGAAAACTTTAGAAGATTTCGTATTTTATTGGGACCATTAGAGCTTGTTAAGGCTACAAAAATAAAAATTCCAGGAGAACAAGACCCTCCTGCTCAAATAGAGACAGCTGTTGTTAATTTAGGTGACCTGCCAATTTCAACTAAGTATTTTATGGAGTTTATGACTGAAAAAATGCTTAAAACAGACAGGGAAGTTTACCCAATTGGTTCTTTTTTAAATGATTTTTTCAATACTTTTATTAGTGATTTTTTAAACACCGATAATTGTTTCGGGGGCAGAACCAGTCAAAAAGTTAGACTTTTTCAATCAGCGATAACAGGATTTAATGATTATACCCAAGGAGATGAGTATCCAGATGATATGGTTTATTATATGGTTAATAATAATAGACGCCGTGTCAATCTTTACGATTCTAATATCCCTCGGCCGGCGCTTGATGTAATGGGAGGTAGAGGACAGTCAACACAAACAGGCGAGATGGCAGATGAAATAAATTATTTAATTTATTATGCCGGAAGAGTTCAGCCAATGGATACATTACTTGGTGATAGAGGAGATGATCAGGAAAGAGGAATTTTCCATTATCAGATTGGTAAAGACTCTGGTATCGTGAAGAATATTAATCTTTCTAAAACAAACTCACCGGGATTAGCAGAGGTTAGATTTGAGCAAGAGGGATATGATGGTTTGCAACAGTTATTGGTTTTATATGATGCAAATATCAAGTCCTTTTTAGATGTTACGGCTTTTCCTGGTTCTTACATATATATTGAGCCAAGAGGCTTTGATCCTGGATTAACTGATCCAAAAAGATTTACAAATCTTGGAATTGGTGGATACTATATGATCACAGAAACGGACCATTCTTTGGGAGCCGGCACCGCTGAGACAAGTATCACAGCGAAATGGGTTGCTCAGGTTAATAATGAAAATCCAACAGATGGCGGCGCAACTGAAGTTGATCCTTGCACACAGGTTAAAAATAGTAGAAAAGAAAAAGCCACTGGATTTGATGGTTTTGTTAGTAGTATTTTTGGCGTGCCTTTGGGCACTGATGAGGGAGGGGCATAAAACCATGTCTGATCTATTCGCTGAAACAAATAATGAATCATTAGTTTCACTGTTTAATAAGAGGGCGTATTATAAGCTTTTAAATGGTGCAGATGATTTAACTAATTTTAGTGCTGAAAAATATCTTTATGGAAGAGTTGATAGAGAATTTAAGCCAATTTACACTTATAGTGGCTACTCTTTTAATTTTAAAAGCATTGAAAGAAAAGCAAGAAACAATGAAGATCATAGGGCTTTAAATTTTGTTGTTGATGCGTTTAATGATCTCGCCCAACAATTTGCTAAATGTTTGCAAATTGGACAGATTGATGGAGAACATCCATACTTGTCAAACTTAAGGGTTTATCGTTCTTATCAAGATCCTAAAAAAGAATATAATAATTACATAAATTCTTATACAAGCATTTTTGCTTCAAGAAACAGGGATGTGGAAAAATTTGAAGACATTCAACCAAAAATTAATAACGCCCTAAACGTATCTTTAAAAAGCTCTCCCTTCACATTTCCTGCTTTTATCAAAAATAGAAGAACACCGATTACAATTACCGGTTTGGCCATTGAGATTGCAGATGTGAATGCTGCTAATGACAATGCAAAAATGGATTTATTTATCGATAGTAGGAATTGGGAGTTTTATCTTACAGCTGCGCGCTCTTTTGGTTTTATGGTTGATTTAGATGTGCCATGGCGATTGGTGGCTGACATTGGTTCATCGGTTATGTTATCTTATGCATCTCGATATGGTGCATCGACAACAGAGGATGTATTGAACAAATATTTCAATGATGCATCTTATGCGTATTATATAGATTACCCTCAAAGAATGTATGAGATGTATAACACTGCAAAACCAACACAAATTCAGTTTATTGAGGAGTGCTCAAGTGGGGAAACCTACTTAAGGGCAAGAAGTCCGAAAGACTATGGAACATTGCAAAATTTTGAAAATGAGTTTAGTCCTGACCATTTTTTAAGAAATTATTGTACAACGAGAATCGCTGAAGAGGAGATACAATTATCTGAAAATGAAATACAGATTCTTATTGATGACACGATTGAAATGTCAAAAGCTAATTTTATTGGACCGGCTATCAATGCTTTTGAAAGAGTAATAAATAAAACATTTGACAATATTGGATCTTTGTCGTATAATGTTAATAAAAGAAAGCTTGACGATGATAACAATTTAACGAGTATCTATACTTTGGGGTTTTAGTGTATTTTCAAACGCTTGATGACAAAACAGAGTGCGTTGGAGTTTATGTTGATGGAAAACTCAACTTTGACCACATTCCAGACAATTTAACAAGAACTTGGAGATACACAGGCTCCGTAAAAGATGAAAACATAGAGTATGCTTGGCTCTACGCTAATGGTGTGGATTTAGGGAGCGCCTGCCCAGAACATTTATCTGAACGATTAGACAAAGCGCAACGAAAGTTCCGTGCTTTTTTAAAGACGTTTGAGATTGGCAAGATTAACATGCGAGAGCATTGTTTTTTTGATCTTGTTCCAGAGACTTTTTTGAAAGAGTTCTGTGAAGTCAAGAATCTTGTCACACAGCACGTATTTGAGCATTACGAAAAGCCAGAAAATTATGACATGCTGGCTTCGTTTGAAAGATTACTTTACAAAATCAAGTATCAGAACCTAAATATCAATATTGATGGGTGCAAATCATACTTTCACACCAGTCTTGGTCGTCGAAAGGTTGGTGACTTATTGAGAGGCAGTAATCATATCGATTATAACCTCTTCGGGACCGTTACGGGGCGTTTAACGACCCACAAAAAATCTTTCCCTATACTGACAATGCGTAAAGATTTTAGAGCCCTTATAAAGCCTAAAAATACCGCTTTCGTATCACTAGATTATAATGGCGCCGAGGTCAGAACTTTTCTTGATCTATCTGGTATTGAGCAACCGAAGTGCGATGTGCATCAGTGGAATATTGAAAACGTCTTCAATAACAGTATTGATCGTGACAGCGCCAAAACTAATTTCTTTAGTTGGCTTTAC
>TARA_R100000664_G_C2759742_1_pt1 | contig 10725 bp, 2 predicted proteins | sample TARA_R100000664 | Tara Oceans TARA_R100000664 (sample SAMEA2622705) | marine metagenome | biome: marine biome (ENVO:00000447); feature: deep chlorophyll maximum layer (ENVO:xxxxxxxx); material: "saline water (ENVO:00002010), including plankton (ENVO:xxxxxxxx)" | depth 115 m | reverse complement strand
TTTGGAGTTTGTATAAGAAAGTACTTGTTTGATCAAATGCAAGATGATAAAATCATTAGGAATGGAAATCCGGGAGACCCAAGTAGTGTCATCACGAAGCAGCAAATAATACACGAAATACATCAACAGTTTAGAGAGTTTGCGCCTCACATAATAATAACTCGCATGAGAATACAGTTACAGCCTGATACAAATACGATGAGAATAGCTATGGGTTATCGAGTCGATTTGATAATAAGCCCAACGACCCAATCTGCTGTTGAGGCACAAGCTCAAACAGATGCTCTAAATCAAAAGCTGGATGAAATTTTAGATATGCTTGTTGACGATCAAGGGATTTCTTTTACAGAATCTCCGGGAAGTGATGATGTAATAAAAGGCATAACAAGTAGCACAAGTGGCTTTTCTGGAAATTCTTGGGAATATTTTGACTCTGATGGCGATGGTGTGATAGACAGCATCAGACCCGCCGGTGGTAGTGGGGCCGTCTATGAAGTTGAATTTGGCTCCAAACAGGTTGATTTTCTTTAAAATTATTATTTAAAATCTATTTATTTTAAATTGAGGGCCAAACAATGCCAAAACAAAAGAATATAGCTATAAAATATACAAGTAGAGATTTCCAATCTATTAAAGATGATCTATTGGATCACGCTAGTAGGTACTATTCAAATGCTCATAAAGATTTTACTGTACCCGGCTTTGGATCGATGGTGTTAGATACGGTTGCTTATGCTGGTGATGTTTTATCTTACTATTTAGATTATAGTGTTAATGAGAGTTTTCTTGATACCGCTATAGAATTTCAAAATGTTAGAAAACACGCTAGAGCCTTGGGTTACAACTATTCTGGTACCCCATCTTCCTATGGTGTCATTTCTTTATATATTTTATGCCCTGCCAATTCAGATGGTACTGCCCCAGATACCAGATTTCTGCCGGTTCTAAAGCGTGGCGCGTCTTTTTCGTCTGGAAATGGTAATTATATTTTAACAGAGGATGTTGTTTTTAATGACGCAAAAAACGAATTTGTAGCTGCTAGATTTAATAATACAACTGGGGCAACGACCTTTTTTGCTGTCAAGGCACAAGGTCAAGTAGTATCAGGGCAGTATGAAATTGTTGAGATTGACTTGACTGATCGTCCATATGAACGATTTAAAAGAGTTAGGGTTGGTTCATCCGCAATATCTGACATTTTCAGTGTTAAAGATAGTAATGGAAATTTATATTATGAAGTTGATAATTTATCACAAGAGGTGGTGTTTATTGAAACAACTAACAAAAACGCCGCTGCTGATGGTGTAAGATCTATAATCAAGCCATTTGTTGCTTCACGAAGGTTCACAGTAGAAAGGGATGATACAGGAACTTTTTTACAATTTGGTTTTGGCTCTGAGGATGAAGACTCCACCGGAGTAACAGACCCAGCAAAAGTGGCTTTGAAAATGCATGGAAAAAAACACATATCTTCAAACTCATTTGACCCAACTCAGTTATTATCCACTGATAAGCTGGGTATTGCCCCTTATAACACAATATTGTCTGTTGTATACAAACTTAATTCGTTTAGAGGTTCAACTGCCGCCGCCAACAGTATATCCACGGTTGGCAGTGCCACTTTTAGCTTTTTAAATGAATCGTCTTTAGACTCAAATACAATCTCTACGGTTGAAAACTCTCTTGAAGTTAATAACGAAGAGGCTCTGACCTCCACCCATCAAGACATTACAGTCGAAGAGATAAAACAAAGAGCTAAGGCTTATTACGCAACTCAGAATAGAGCGGTAACAAAACAAGATTACGAGTCATTGATATACAACATGCCAGCTAAGTTTGGAGCTATAAAAAGAGCAAACATAATAAGCGATCCATCTGGAACCAACAGAAGAATGGCCCTTTACGTTGTTTCTGAAGATGCCGATGGTAACTTGGCCACCACCAATCAAGTTGTTAAAAACAACATTAGAAATTGGCTTACGAGATATAAGATTATGAATGATGTTGTTGATATCTTTGATGCGAAGGTGGTTAACTTTGGTGTTAAATTCGAAGTTATTGTTGATAGGAGATATGACAACAATGTTGTTCTATATGCTTGTATTAAAAAAATACAAGATTATTTCGCAGAAACCTTTTATATTGGAGAACCTTTGTATACAATGAGAATTTATGATCTATTACATGATGTCGATGGTGTTGCTGATGCGACAAAAGTTACTTTTAATAATAAAGTAAATGGCCTATATTCACCAGTAAGTATGAACTTTGATGAAGCCATGTCAAAAGATGGAACGTTTTTAAAGACACCTAAAAATGTTATCTTGGAATTAAAGTTTCCAAGTGTTGATATTATAGGTGTGGCAAGATAATGGCAATTAAAAGATATATAGCAGATGCTGACAACACAATAACAAATGCTTTTGAAGAGACTTTAACTTTTGAATCAACCGGATCTAACATGGGTCGTGCTGATATTTTAGAGGTTTTTTCAATCTCAGCGCAAGCAAACACTTCTTCGGCAGAACTTTCAAGAGTTCTCGTTCAGTTTCCGATCTCACAAATTCAAACAGATAGAGACAATGGTATCATTCCAGCATCAGGTAGTGTTAATTTTTTTCTATGTCTTTACAATGCGGAGCACACCCGAACACTTCCAAGTGATTTTGTCCTTGATGCAATTGCGATATCAGGTTCTTGGCAAGAAGGCACAGGCCTTGATATGGAGAATTACACAGACAAAACTTATGATAATATAGGTTCTAACTGGGTTAACGCTAATAATAATTTTGTATCTGCCTCTGCGACAATAACCGCTTTGAGCAAAACCGCTGGCCAAGCTAATACAAGAAAACTTCTTATAGCAGATTCTGATGAAAATTCTGTGAACTTTAACATTAACAATAGCATTAGCACGTCAACGGCAACAGAAATAGCCTTTGGAAATGCCAACAGTAACGCAACACAGTTCGCAACAAACATTATAACAGCAGTCAATCTAGCTCAAGCCGCTGGCACGTTAAATGTCACAGGCTCATCAGATGGCGCGACTGTTACGTTAACTCAATTAGCTGAAGGTGTGGCCGGAAATTCTGCGGCTGATGTATCAGGAACGGGCGTTTCAGATAGTATCGTCACCGTTGTGAGACAATTTGGCGGTGGCTCAGGTAAATGGGCCACAACTGGTGGTGATTTTTATACCGATTCCAGTTCTTCATTTAGTCAGACATTCTCAGAGGGTGATGAAGATTTAAAAATTGATATTACCACTCTTGTTGAACAATGGACCTCTGGAGGAAATTTAGGCAATAAAGATAATAATGGTTTAATTATTAAGCTTTCTTCTTCATTTGAGGCATCAAGCTCAACCAATGTTGGCGGCTCTACAAAGTCTTATTATACAAAGAAGTTTTTTGCTAGAGGAAGTGAATTCTTTTTTAAAAGACCGGCGATTGAAGCTCGATGGGATGATACGAGAAAAGACAATAGAGCTAATTTTTATTTTAGTAGCTCTCTTGCCCCTTTGACAAATAACTTAAATGAACTTTTCTTATACAACTATATAAAAGGAAGATTACAGGATATTAGAGGTGACGAAACTCAACTCCCATCAGTAGAGCTTTATTTTGCCTCTGGTACAGTTCCCGAAGGTAGTCCAAGAGGTTTTAAAAATTCAAGCAATACAACCGTTACATCTATTAATGCGACTCGCGTATCAAAGGGGATTTACAAAGCTTCAATGGCTGTTACTGCTGGAGCAGTAACCTCAACATATCCATATCTTGTTGACGTTTGGTCTTACGGCGGAAGTCAAGTACATACAGGCTCCTATATTGTACCTATAAAATTTGATCTTTCTGATTTTAATCCAAATGGCAGATACGTTATAACAATGCCAAATCTTAAGGCACATTATATAAGAGGCCAAACTGAAAGATTCAGACTTTATATTAGGAACAAAAACTGGTCTCCCAATATTCATACAAGAGCATCTAATAAGGTAGAAAACTTAATGATTGAAAGCGCATCTTATCAGGTTATCAGATATACGGATCAAAAAATTGTCATACCGTATGGTACATCTTCAGCAGTTAATCATTACTCTATGTTATCTTATGATGTATCTGGAAATTATTTTGATTTTGACATGGACTTACTTGAGGGCGGTTACACATACGCATTTCAGTTTTCATTCTATGAGGATTCTGTTTCTTCATATAGAAAGCAACCTCATTTCTTTAAGTTCAGAGTAGAGAACGATGAGTATTAGAAAGCTTTTTAAAAATCCAGTAGATAGTGTAAATGTTCAAAGCGGATCAACTGAAGTTGAATCAAAAGATTTTGTTTTATCTAGAAATGAAAGACAAGACTTATTCTTGCCACATGTTAACTTTGCTTCAGCCTCTTCGTTTGTGAAGTATGGTTCTGCTTACGAATATTACAACTCTTCGTTTAAAAGAATTTATAATACATATCCATATGATGGCTCTGAGAGAGAAAAGATAATATATGAATTATCCTCTTCGTATCTTGATAAATGGATTTTTGACTATAATTATCCAAAGTCCACTGGGTATATAAATCTGTCATATGATGGGTGGGGCACTGCCGCCTCAATAACAAGCGGTTTTGGTTTACCAAATTCTTCTGATGATTATGAATATATTTTTATTCGTGGCGGTCTACACACTGCTTCAAGTGATATTACCAATGAAAAACTTTGGACTAAATTTAAAGATCACATTAAATACGATACTAACAACAAAAGAACAACAACATTTAAAACCGATTTATCAGATGGTATAACTGTTGAATTTTGGCTAAAAAAAGCAGCATTTGATACTAGCAAAACAGAAAAAGAAGTTATTTTAGATCTTTGGAATGGTAATGCCACGACAGCGGCTGATTATGGTCGCTTTATTTTACTTATAGATGGGGCTGCCTCCGCAAATACTTTCAAAATTAGTTTTTATTCTGGTTCTGTTGGGGTGAACGAACAAGTTATTAGCACAAGTGACATTACAAACTCCTCATTGACTTCGTGGAATCACTATGCTGTTTCTTTGGTTTCCTCTTCTTCTGGTCTTGTTTCTAGATTTTATGTAAATGGACTTTTAAATCAATCCTCTTCTTTGTCTCCCGGTGGTGCGATTAAAGAGGTTGGAGGCCTTATAAATGGATACATTGGAGCACTCCAGACAAGAACTAAAGCTGTAAATGTAAGTGCGTTTGCTGGAAAATTAAGTGCTAGTATGGATGAGTTTAGATTTTGGAAGACCAGAAGATCATCTAAATTAATATATAATAATTTTTATAAACATGTTGGCGGCGGCACAAACACTGACATATCGAATACAGACTTAGGTGTGTATTATAAATTCAATGAGGGAATCACGGGTGTTGATTCCATTGATTCAACTGTTTTAGACTACTCTGGTCGAATAGCAAATGGGACATGGAACGGGTATTCGGCCGGGTCCAGAAATACAGGTTCTGCTTTTATGTCTTCCAGCCTTAGTACAAAAGAAGTAGAAGATCCAATTATTTACAAAGAACACCCAGATGTTATCTCAAAATTGTCTGAACTTCAAAAAACTGGCTTGATGTATGATAGAAATAATTCAAATTATCTTTATAATACCATTCCATCTTGGATGAGAGAAGAGGATGAAGAATCAAACAGTAATGTAAAATTTTTATATCAAATCATATCAAGTCACTTAGATACACTTCACGCTCAAATTACCGCACTTCCAAAATTAAAAAATAAAACATATCCATCAGCAAGCCACAAGGCTTTACCATTTGCTGATAGGTTGATTGAAGAGAGGGGCCTTGTTGCTCCAAATATTTTCTCTAATGTCACTTTGTTTGAGAGATATGGTGATCGAGATATAAACGCAACACTTTATGAAAAAGAAGTAAATGAAATTAAAAACTTAATTTATACAAACATTTATAATAACATTGAGCACATTTACAAAGCAAAGGGTACCGAATCTTCCGTTAGAAACCTTTTAAGATGTTTTGGCATTGACGATGAGATTGTAAAATTGAACGTTTACACAGATGGCGGTAAGCACTATTTTCATGACAAGATCAAACAAACATCATTAAATAAAAAATACATAAACTTTAACAAAGAACAATATTTTAATTCTTCAGTTTATCAAACTTCTTCCACAATTAATTCATTAACTTATATATCAGGAAGCGGCTTGAATTATGAAAAGTATTCTGCCTTCACTGTTGAAACGGATATCATCGTTCCTCGCGACCTTGAATCGATGGACAAAGGTCATATTATTAAGACTTTTGTTTCATCGTCTTGCTTTGGTGTTCATGAGGCAACCACAGCGTCTGGAGTAGAGCCATATACTTGGCCCTCGGCTGAAATCGCAAACTTTCAAATTTATTTAGTCCGAGATAAAAGAAGCTCAGACAATGCTAAATTTGTAATTAAAAACCAAGATGGATCTATAAATTTACAAACAGAACTTTATCACGACATATATGACAATCAAAGATGGACTTTAGCAGTTAGGGTTAAGCCCGAAAACTATCCTTTAGCTGGTAATGTTGTCACATCCTCTGCGCCAACTTATAAGTTGGAGTTTTATGGTGTGCATCACGCTTTTGATACAGTGCAGCATGAATTTACTTTAACAGCTAGTTTGGACAACACAAGTGGCTCTGCTTACTTAACTCGACCAAAAAGACTTTACGCTGGCGCACATAGGCAAAATTTTACAGGAACAGTGCTTCAACGGTCTGATATTCAACTTGGATCGGCAAGGTTTTATTTTGACTACCTAACGGACTCTGAGCTAAAGCAACACAATCTTGATGCTGAAAACTATGGCACATTTCAGATTCATGGCAATTCAACAATTTTTGCTGATCAGCTTCCAAATATTCACATTCCAAGGTCAGAGTTGCTTGCTTTAAATTGGGAATTTCAAACTGTAACGGGTTCAGATTCTTCTGGTAATTTTATCATTGATGACGTTTCAAGCGGATCTACCGATACAAGATATGGTTGGATTGATAATGTCGTTAGAAGGGAGCATCGCGGCCGAGGTATTGGCTTTGGTAACGCAAAGACTTCTTTTCTATTTAACAATTTTATATACAACTCTAAAAAAGAGCTTCCTGAAATATCTTTTACATCAAATAATATCTTTATTAAGGGAGATAAAGAAGAGCACTTTGTCATAGATGATGATGTTAGTGATAATTTTTATATTTTAGAAAAGAGCATGTCTCAAGCTATTTCCGAAGAAATGATCAATATGTTTGCGACTATAAGAGATTTTAGTAACCTTGTGGGAAAAGCAACTGAAAGGTATAGAGAAAATTACAAAGGATTAAACTTTTTAAGAAAATTGTTTTTTGAAAACATTGAATCTACATCTTTAGATTTTGATAGATTTTACGAGTATTTCAAGTGGATTGATAATTCAATTTCCTCGGCTGTTAAACAAATGTTTCCGTTGAGCGCAAGGTTTGGTGATGAAATTGTTGACGTTATTGAGAGTCATATACTAGAGAGAAATAAATATCCAAATAAATTTCCACTTATTAAAGATTTAGATATCGGCCAGAGGCCAATTCGTGGAGTCAATGAGGCACTGTATACTTGGAAATTTGGTCACGCACCTATTGTTTCTGATGACAATAAGCATTGTCTCTGGCAAAAAGAAAGAAAAGAAAGAACAGAGATACCAGAGACGCAAATTATTAATGATGTTATATTGAGCCATAACAGTGCTAGTGCTGATGTATTTTCAAAAGAGGACAGAACAACATATAAAGGCTCAACCTATGCCTTAAGAAAGTTAGCAAAACCTTACAACTTGTCACAAGCAGTTCAATCAGCGATTCATGGTGGCACTAACTATCGCTTACAAAAAGATAGAAATTTTATTTTCAATGCTACACATATTCATGGTAAAACCACCAGTATTGGGATACCTGTTAATGTTGTGGTTGTTGGTGTTGGCGAGGGCACTGGCCTAACAGAGCAGTCTGCTTGTAAGGATGTGATTGATCCAAGTATACACGAAGAATATTGTATCAAAGCTTATGTTGGTAAATTTTCTGGAGAACCTGTCACAGACCCACTTAATGAAGATAGTTCCTATTTTTATGGTATTTCTGCCAGACAGCTTCCTCTAAATGTTGTATCTGAATCTGTTACCACAGGCTACAATCAAATAGTTAATGAGGGTTACACTTCTCAGGCAGTATTTGCCAACCTTCACTCTGATACAACGTATCGTACAAATGATATACCAATGCAGGGGCCATTTACACAAAACTGGGTTGGAGGCCATCAGCACCGACATGTTGATCTTAATAGATACTCAGCAAATAGAATAAGCGACGAAACAGGTCTCCCTACAGAAAATAACTTGGATGACCAATACACAAGAAAAGAATCATGGAGAATTCGTTTTACTGATAGGTTTGATGGGGCTTTTGGTTTTGTTGGTCCAGATTATGGTGGCCCTTATCCTGATATAAATAGAAAGTATGCGATCTATTTTAGAGATGAACATTTTAAACGTCCACTTAACATCAAAAATATACAAACGAGAACTGGAAGTGGAGGGTTTTTTGACCTTGGTAACTTTACGCAAAATTACGAGGTTGTTCACACTTTTGGAAGATTAGAAAATAATTTCTACTTTAGAAAAAACGAAGATTGGAGAAATTATTTAACTCCATACATTCATGATCGTTTGCCACAAACAACAAATACAATTGCTCTTTGGACTTGCGAACCTAGAATTGTTTCCGGTAATGTTCACGGAACGCAATTTAGTAGCATGAAACCAGATAATAATAACTTTACTTCAACCACAACTATCACCAATAGCTTTGTTGGTGGAACAGCTTCATCTGGTGGCGGATTTAAAGCAAAAGGTTACAATGTTGTTGGTTGGGCAGATAAAACTGGAAGCAACGATGCTTTTTGGAAGTTTGATCCAGTTCCTGCTGGTCCAACATCATCATTTTTTCACGCCCAAACCGGAGTCGCTCCAACCGATGTTCTTCCAAATGTCTATTTTCACACCGGTTCTGACAAAACTCATACAGCATATTGGAATAATATAAATTCAGAATTAAACAAATGGCTTTATGACTATACAACAACACACACAGTACATACGGAAAGTCTTTCACAAGGTCTCACAAGTGCCCCAACTAACCCCGCTGTTTTAAATTATCTTGAAGCTCCGGTTGAAAGGTTCGGTTCTGCTATATTTCAACAGCTTTATAATGCCCACCCAAGCGGTGCTCCGACTAGTGTTGATTATGCTGCGTCATTTTGGTTGAATATTGCTGACACACCAGAATCTTATCAGGGAACAAGAAGAACGATATACGCATTTTCGGGTCGTGGTATAGATGCTGGTCCGGGAGATTGTGGTATACAACTTGTAGCAGAATTGGCCCTTACAGGAACAAATGGCGACTTAACTTACTTTGAATATAGGAATGCTAAAGGTCTCTCTGGAGACGGTTGTATATGTGTCTTTACAGCTAGTCTTGATGGATATGAATCAACAATTGCTCCAGCTAACCCCGCTTCGACAAAGATGGCTACATACGCTCCAAATGCTCCGTCTGGGTGGGTACATGTTGGTGTACACAGAAGACATAAATTTACATATGGTGCTGGCGGTGCTGCTTCAGTTGATTTTGTGGTTGATTTTTATATAAATGGAACACTACATCAAGAAGTTAGTCTCACCAAGCATGAAGCCACCGCCACCGGGTTTACCTCTGGCGATGAAGCCTGTAATGTTGAAATAGCACAAACCATCGCCCCCCGGCACGTTTTCTTACTTAACAACACATCATCCACAACAGTTAATCCAGAGTTAACCAAGGATATTCATAACAGTGCTTTTTATGGCAAAATTGATGAATTTTGTTTTTGGTCCGGTTATGATTCTGATTTGGCTAATAGGCTTTATGATTTTGGATATAAATTAAATGTTACTGGTTGCTATATGGCCGATGAGACTGATAAAAGAATTGCTTGGTTTCAGTTTGATGACAGTACGGTGGGGAATGGAAATGTTTTTCTTGACTCCATGGGATTAAAAAATCATCTCACAATGAGTGCGGCCACTCCTAGCTTTTATACAAAAGAAGATTCAGTTCTTGAGGAGCCGTTTGCTCAGTATTCTATTGTAGCTGATAATGTTGGAAGTGTATATAACGCAACTTTATCTCATGTCAGCCCAGCTTGTCACAATACATGGTTTGATTTTACTGATTTGACAGGTGGCCAAAATCAAGATGAGGTGACAAGTTCAGTAACTGTTACAGATAAATTTATTGATATAGTTACAGCGGTGCCTTGTGGATGCCCGGATACCGATGTTGTTAAGTTTAAAGAAAAACAAAAAATTAGAATAACAGATCCCGGTCCCGGCGAAGATGCCGAAATAATCGTAACAAAAACTAGTATAAACATAACAGGGTCTCACAATTCTGGTAATCCAAATCGTGTTCAAAATACCGTAATAAGCAGTCGCTTTTCCTCTCCCGGCGGACCAGAGGTTCAAACACTTGGCTATTTGGATGTCTATAGTAGAGAGTATAGCGTTTATAATGCTCTGCCGTATAGAAACCTGACAGTTAGAGGTACATCATCTGGCGAACCTCATGCTGATATGATGGTAGAAGACCATTTAGGATTGCGTTTTG
>TARA_R100000664_G_scaffold11578_1_pt1 | contig 10773 bp, 29 predicted proteins | sample TARA_R100000664 | Tara Oceans TARA_R100000664 (sample SAMEA2622705) | marine metagenome | biome: marine biome (ENVO:00000447); feature: deep chlorophyll maximum layer (ENVO:xxxxxxxx); material: "saline water (ENVO:00002010), including plankton (ENVO:xxxxxxxx)" | depth 115 m | reverse complement strand
TTAGGAATCTTGAATGAATTACGATGTGATTTTGAATGTGGATCATCACTTGGTAAGAAAGAAAAGAAATTTGCACGTAAATATTTTGGTATGTATTGTGCAGACGAAACATTATATGAAAATATATCTGAGTCATTGGAGGTCTTACGCCAAGCAAAGAGAAATGACTTTAGAAAAGTTGTTGAATTAGAAGATCAGATTCCAAAATTAGAAAAAGAAGAAGAAAGATTACGTAAGATATGGAGAATGGAAAGTGACAAAGTTGAAGCTATCTACGACGATCTAAAAGAAAAAGAAAAACTAGCTGAGTTAGAAGCAGATGAAACACAAGAGGAGGTAAAGGAAGATGAAACTAATTAACTCAAGCATTAGCGTTAACTCTCTCAAAGGAGCCATAGCTAGGAATGCACATGGAACTGAGTTTAAATGTATGGACTTGGTGCTTGACATTACATCTTCTGGAAAGATTGAACCTCTATTACAACTCGTTGAATATGACGGAGCAGGAGAGTTGATGTTTGATGAGGGCATCATTAGTCTTCCACTCTCTTCTTTAGATGATTGGACAATTTCACTTAATCCAAATAATTAATGACACATTCTGATTTACAAACACGATTGAAAACTATCGCAATAAAACAAGACGCATTTCTCCAAGGAGAATACGATTGGACGACTGAAGATTCTACAGAGTATGACCAACTACAAAGACTTATCAGACAAGCAGGACGAGAGACTTCTCAGAACACTGTTAAGTAATGATGCCACTGCATCACAAGCTGAACGGATCTTTAAAAGAACCTTTAGTGATCTCATCAAATGGTCTATGGAAGACATAGAGGAACAACTAATCCATGCATTTAATTTCAAACCACTTGAGATTGAACATTTATTAAATCGTTTCTCACATCAATTACCTACACAAGAAAACTTGGAATCAACTTACAAAGTTTTTCCTAACTTCTCCGGTAATTTAGAAAAAGCAAACCAGTACGGTAACAACTGTGCAGATGCTAAAAACCTTTTAAGTAAGGTAAAACGTGCTCTGAGTAACACAAGCCTTGTCTCCAATGATTTTGAATCTACAAATGAATGGAACATGTTTATCAAGCAAAGACTTAAATGGAATGAACTCATTATTGACTTTGCAAAATACATTGATGAACAGAAAGAAAATGCTTTTGAGTTAGTCAAAAGTAAAGCTTAGTTACAAATTCTTTACATTTCCCACACACTAATCATGCTAAACACTGAGAATACAGAAAACGAAATCATGACCAACCTTGTATATGTCGTGGTCGATCCTACTGGTCCCTACGTACAAGGTGTTTATACCTCATCAGAGGCTGCTTCAATAGGAGCAAGAATGTCAATTGAAACTGAAGATATAGAACATGGTGATACAGTTTCAATCATTGCAAGTAAAATCTATGACACTGTTGGTGCTCACAACTGTTTATACATACATAAAGCTCAACAAGAAGGTAAGACCTTAGAGGATCTCCAGAAAGAAGCAAGTGAGGAGGAAGTCGAATAATGGCAAGTAAAAGAGCGACAAACGCTGAGCTGGAGCAGCGATCAGAACGTGCTGCTGATTTGTTATCACGTGGTACTCCTAGCCAACTTGTAGTAAAGATGCTTGCCCAAGAATATGAAGTTACTGAAAGACAAGCTAGAGACTATGTCTCACAAGGTAAAACTTTATTAGTAAAATCTGTTGATCCAGAGGATAAGACTTTCATGATCTGTCAAACAATGGAATGTCTTAAAGAAGATCGACTAGCGGCTAGAGAAGCAGGTAATCTATCTGCTGCTGTTGGTGCAAGCAAAGGTTTAATCAAAACTACTGAGTTACTTATTAAACATCAAAGAGAGGATGAATGGGAAAAGATGTGGGATGAAGAACTAGATCAAGATACAAAAGAAGCTTTCAAAGAATGGATCAAGGCTGGTATGCCAAAGGCCAAGACAGGAAAGATTCCTAGACAAAGTATTAGTGATTTAGATCGCATGGATAGATACGTACATCCATGGGATAAACATTGCCAGGAACAGGACGAAATTCCTTTCTAAATTATGATTTCCTTTATCGTCTGGATTTGTATAGTTATTTTGCTATACATTTTTCTTAAAAACATTTACCGCACACCTTAATTAAACATCATGAAAAAAGAACAACGCACCTACGAAGAAAAGAAAAAGATGATGGATGATGATTCATCCGATCAATATATGGGATACACGTGGAACGAAGTGCCTCCTCAAAATAAATCTTTAGCAATCAGACTTGCTAAGGATCTTGATATTCTTCCTCAACACGCTTACATGATGCTTGTTGACAAGATAATTAAATAAAAGTATTAAACACAGGGCGGAGTTGGTGCGTTAACACCTTCACTACACTGCCTTTATCCAAGAGACTTAACTATTCGGACCATATGGTTAAGATCCCCACTCAAAGATATGAAGTATCAGGTTCCCATCGAGGACTGTCAGTGGCTCCCGCCCCCGATTTGGGTTCATAGGCTGGCAAGTAAGTGTACACTCGTAAGTCCCTTTTTTTATTCACTCAACATTATGGCTAACAAACTTTCTTTACCTATATATAAAATAGGTGATCGTGTTATCGAAAGAGCTAAAGCTCCTTCAATACAAAAGAATAGAGATCTTAGAAGCATTTACACACGCCGAAAGGAAGGTGCTAATCCTCGTAAAACCTTTGGTGTTTGTAAGAAAGGAACGATATTAGAAGTAAAAAAAGAACAAGACAAAATGAATAGAACAATTTGGAAATATTTAGTTAAATATGATGTTCAATCTCAAGTGGACGGATCACAGAAAGCAGAATATAAAGTGCAAGGTATGCTTAAACTTTTGGAAGAATAATGAATTGTCCTTTATGCGATGGTCTAACAAGAACCGTTTTGACACGTCCAGTGTCGGATAAATATGGCAATTCAATTAATAAACATGAAGTTGTAAGAAGAAAATCTTGCACAAAATGCACTCATCGTTTTTATACACATGGTAAAAGACAAAAAGGTAGGTTTAGTAAATATCCAGAGACATTGCTCCATGACTCACAAGTTGCATACATCGGATATAAAAATCAAAAGGTAAACATCATAAGTAAAAATAACAAATTGAAAAGATAAAGAGAAAGTTAACGAACTCAGGAGAAGTTAAGATGAAGTTCTGAAACCCTGACATTATGACTCACGAATATGGAACCCTTGAATGCAGAGTCTTGTGTGACTGCAAGCATCAGGTAGAGACAATGCTAATTGCAATTGGCTCACTGAATCACACCAAGCATATAAAGAAACAATTGATGGACATTTACGAAGACTTAGAAACAATGCATGTCATCGTAAACACCGGCGTTCAACTACGGAAGTAAATTTAGTTCCGATTATGCCCTTTTAGTTCCGTTTTTGACCCCCTTAAGCAAAGACATTTTATTCTGAATATGTAGTGTTCGGTTTCCCTCATGAAGCTTGAAGACGGTTGTTATTCGTTAAAGCTTGAGTGTGCTTTACGAAGTCTTGGCTTCGTTGATGTTGGTTGGAGATGTGTAGCACATGCAGGAATATTTTTTATCATGCCTTTTGGATTACCTGATGACCCTGGAGGAGATCTCTTTGGTTTCTCCATATCAATCCCAGCTACAAAAGATAAAAAGGTTGTGAAGTTATATCCAACAGCAAGAAAAGCTTTAGATTATGCAACTGGAGAGACTAGACAAGACTAATAAAAGGTGCATAATGAAGATAGACACTGTTCTAAACACACATGGCTAAACAAACCAAAGTCCGTTATGTAATCAGCCCAGACGGTAAGACAATTACTGAACACGTAGAAGGTATTAAAGGTAATCAATGCCAAGTAATAACAAATCCTATTGAAGCTGCTTTAGGTGAATTAATTAACAAAGCTTATACAAGTGATTTTTATGACACTGAAGATCGTATGCAACAATTAGAAGAAGAGGATTGGGTAGGAACTTGCACCTCTTGGAGATGTGCTTTATAAAAAGTATATGAAAAAACCAAAGAAGGAGTGGACTCCGAAAGATTGGCTACAAGAGGCTCAAATTATGGTCCACTCTCCTTGGATTACAGATATAGAAAGAAAGTACTGGGAGAATAAAATTAAACAATTAAGAAAATAAAAATGTTACCTACACCAGTATTTGAATTACTTATATTAGTCTTAGGACTTGCTTGGTTATGGACATTCATACTGACCGCTGACGATAAATAGGATCTATATATAACAGTAGATAGAATAGTCATAACTATATTGTGAGTTTAATGGCTACTAAGCGGTACGGATATAACCAGTACAAGCCTGATGGTCCTGCTGGAATGGATATTGTTGATGCTGAATTAAATAGATACTCCCCAGCTTTTGACTATCTTTCTGGTTTTGTAACTCGATCAAAGCTAAAACAAGTAGATGATGATAGAACAGGCACCTCAACTAGTGGTGGTACAACTGGTGGAACTTCAACTGGTGGAGTAAGTTCAACTATTTCCAATCAATTCAATCCTGTTGTTAACGTCACTGGTGGAACTCAAACACAGCAAACTCAAGCTGCTGGTGGTGACATCGTAGAAAGTGGTCAGACAAATACAGCATCTACTACTAGTACCCCTACTGGATCAACAAATACTATAGATACCACTACTGGTGGAACAACTCCTCCTCCTAGTGGTGGTGGAACAACTCCTCCTCCTAGTCCAACTCCCACACCTACTCCTGATCCTAAACCTGAAGACCCTAATTATAATTTTTTAAATAAACAATACAATAAATATTTCAATCGAAATATTGATCCAAAAGGAGAAGAATATTTTTTAGGTGATACGGGTACTATGACAACTGGAGCAGATACAAAAGAAGACATACCGAATATACTTCAGGCAAGTAAAGAATTTATTAACCGACAAGCAGTTAAGGATGAATATTTAAAAACTGCAGGTAGAGCAGCAACAGAAAAAGAAATAGATGCTATCGTCGCCTTAGGTGGGGAGTTTACTGATACAGAAACAACTCCTGGAACAGAGTTCTTAACAGATTATGCAAATAAATTACAATCCGAAACAAGAGATGATAATGAAATCATAAGCAGTGCTGTTACTGCAGACACAGTTAAAGATGATCTTACAGTCGGTGGTTCATTAGATAAAACAAAATTTGATGCCTTAAAAGCACCTGTACAAGGTATTTTAGGCATGAATTTAACTCTAGGTGATTTAGATAAATCTATGAATCAAATAACATCAGCTTACCAAAATGTGTTTGGAAGAAAGCCAGACCAAGAAGGTTTTAATTACTGGGCAAAACAATTAAAAGAGAATCCCAATTTTGATTTGGAAGCAAGCTTTAAAGAACAACCTGAATATAAACTAAGGAACCCTGGCTTTCCCCAAATGAGTCTAGATGAAATTAAAGCCATGTTGTAAAACAATAAAAAGTAGTCATAATAAAGATAACTACTAATCTGTTATGCCTAACGAGTGCGAATTGCAACCAGTAGAAACTGATGAGCAATTTTTAAATAGAGTGTATCAAGAAGAATTAGGTAGAGAACCTGATGGAGAAGGCTTTAAATATTGGTTAGATGATATGAATATCAGAGGTGAAACTCGTGATCAAGTTTTAGCAAATATAAGAAGATCAGAAGAATATAAGCAAAAACACAGTTTATAAGAAAAAGTTAATTAATAGTAAAGTGCAATGAACTTGCATACGCACATGGTAAAAACTTTAAAAAAGAAATCTAAAACTGAGCAGTACGCCACAATTGTTACAAAAGTTGATGGCATTCTTAAAACTATAGAAGACCTAATGGAAGATTCACTCTTCATAGATGGTATTCATGGTGAACAAGAACTTAGTTTAGATCTTGCGGTTGAATTGTTTACAGGTATAAGATCATCTTTTATACCACTAAATGCAATACCTAAGGTCACACCTGCCCACGAAGCTGGTACAATAGATGTGTCCTAAACACACACACACTATGTCCAGTTTTAGATCTCGTTACATTAAGAGAGAAATCATCAGTCGTTCTATTGCCGCGAGAGGAGGTAGTAAGAAAGCAAAAGAAGATTTACTTCCTTTGTATGGTCTAAGTCAAGGTCGTCCCTATGAAAACATTGGTGATGATTTAGACGATGATGACTTTTCTATTTTTTAATTAAATATTCATCTTAATTTAATTTAAAAAAACTTATCCATTGCTACGCTAGGTATCCAAAAGCCAGTAACAGCAATGGATTTTTCTTTGTCTTGCATTTGTACAGTGCAAGTGAATACCCCTCATAATTAAATACGCGATAAAAAAATAACTATGTCGATCTCTTCAGAATCAGGACGTTTGCACAACTTGGCTTGGGCTGTGTTAGCAAAGAATGAAACCACAGGAAGAGCTGAAGTAGTAAAAATTACAGATCAATATGATGCAGATGCAACAGTTGAAAATGCACCTAACCTGTACTATAAATCTGGTCCCTTTGTTCTTACCTAAATGTCTTTACCTATAACAAGCTATGTAGTCTTTGTTTATTTCAAAGATGTAAATAGAAGTCATGCTCCACATTTTCCTGACATTGACAGTGCAGAATCTTTTGCAAACGATTTAAGAGCCATGTCAAACTGTGAGGTATCTGAACCTATAGCAGTAACCCCTACGTCAGTTGAAAAGAGTTATTTAAAAAGCTGACTTATATAATTCGTGTGCTATCTTTAATGAAGATATTTTTTCTTCAATGGCTGTTGTTGTAAGCGTTTCTGTTCCTGAAGACCTTCACAACAGGTGGAAAGAATCAGGCTTGGATATAAGCCCATCACAATTATTTCAGACAGCTTTAGTAGCAGAACTAGATAAGAAAAATCAAGCTCTTGTTTATTGGAGTGCTAGGGCTTTAGAAGCTGAGAAAAAATTAAAAGTAATTCATAATTTATTAGCCGCAGATAAAAAGTCTGTAAAGAAATTTTTATTATTTGAAAACGAAAGTTAAGGGTAGAATAAAGGAAAATGGCTACTTGAAATGGAAGTAATCATTACACCAGAATCTAAGATGCCTGATAATCCACCATCAATAAAAGAAATTGGGGATGTGTTAGATAAACTAAAAGAAGTTGGACTTTGTAAAAACATAGAAGATACTACACATTTCATGCGTACCTGTTTTTATAGAGGCTTCAACGACTACCAAAAAGACATGATTACTTACGATTAGCTATGCCACACAAAATATCTAAAGTGATGTCCGAATACAAAAAGGGATCACTAAAATCCAGCTCTGGAAAAAAGGTTACAAAGAAAGGTCAAGCTCAAGCCATTGGTATAGCAATGGATAAAAAAGCACATAAAAAAAAGAAATAAAAAGCTAATAAATCACTGGTAGACTTAAGATGTCTAACCCATTAAATAGTGGAACCAAAGATTACAATACTGTTAGGAAAAACAGTATCAAGAGAAAGTAAAGCCTGTCCAAAGGCAACCTTGGATGTAGATGAGAATATAAAAAATAGAAACTGGACTATAAAAAATCATGGTTATGGACCTCTTAATCCTGATTGTCCAGATAGAGGCTTTTGGGAAAAGAAAGCAGAACTATGGGATAGTGATGTAGATGTCGTGAAGACAGCATTATGTGGTAATTGTTCAGCGTTTGATCAGACTGACAAAATAATTAGTTGCATCATTAAAGGTATTAATGAAACCAAAGCTGCCGATCCTTATGATGTCCAAGAACATGCCAACCTTGGTTATTGCCAACTCTTCAAATTCAAATGTGCAGCCACAAGAACCTGCGATGCATGGCTTCACGGAGGACCTATCACTGATTGAGTGTAATTGCAGTCACTGTCAAGAGTTACGTAAGCAACAGAGACGTGCTGAAGCCTATCAACAAGAGAAAATATTAGCGTGATTTTTTATATTTAGTTGCCTTATTTACTGCTTCAGAATATTTATCTTGAGCAGTTAATGTACCCTTAGATATATCTACATAACGTGGTATACCTTGCTCCACATTTTCAGTTAATAATTCAGTATTAGGTCTTATTTGATTTAACATTATTTACTCATCTTTCTTTTTGCAGCCATACTTGCTGCTTTACGTGCTTTTTTTGCTTTATCTGTATTCTTTACAAACTGTTTACCCTTGCGACTCTCACGTTTCTTTTTATCATCAGTTTTTTTACGTTCAGCTTTAGACATAGCAGCCCAAGCTGCCTTTGGTAAATACCTTTCGGTGCTTTTCTTACCAGGTTCGATTGCTTTATCTGCCATTACTTTTTCTTCTTCTCATACTCTTTACGAGTCATCCATTTCTCTTTACCCCATCTCTTAAGATCCTTTTGTTTCTTAGACTTTCCTCCCTTATATCCGCCTCCTTTTCTTTTATATTCTGCAGCTAACATTTGAGCCTTTCGAGCACTCCACTGACCAGCCTTACCTCCCTTAGTACCAGCCATTATGCGGTTCTTTATTCTTTCTCTAAGACTCGGCTTAGTGTATTTTTTATCGTCTTGTGCCATGTAATTAATTACCTCACGAAAACGTTTTGAATTGGTTTCTTATTTAAGATTACCTCAGGGATATTGTCAGCATGTGATCTAGTCACTTCACGCATGTAGGCTGGATTATTCATCTCAAATCGTGGATCTTTCTTGCCCATATAAGACACTACAAAATTACATGGACTATGTTTCTCTTTCTTCTTTGAATTAAATGGATCACTAAAACTAGAAGTCTCCATGCTGTAGTCGTTGTACATGTTCCCATATTTAACTGGGAAGCTTTGACTATAGCCAGGGACTTGAGCGTATCTCATCGAGCCATTGGTCCAGTCACATTATTTCTAATAATATCTCTCTGCTGCTGTTCCGTCATAGTCGGAGCCATTATCCCTCTTGGAAAAAGAAACTGTCCTGCTTTTCTAATTCCTGTTCCAACTGCATCTTTTAAATTAAAACCAGTAAGAGCATCATAAATATCAGAACCTATTCCTGTAAAGCCTTGACCTGTAGTCATTTGTTGATGGGTATCTACGAATTGGTTATATACATCATCATCTGTAATTGCTTCTCTAGCAGTAGGATACTCAGGCATCTGTATGAGATTTCTTGGATCAAAAAAATCTCCTAATTTCTGTAGAAAAGTTTCAGCTTTCTGTGTTGTATGACTAGGCATATCAGCCTCTCATGCGATTCAGAAAATCTTCTGCTCTTTTAGTAGCACTTGTTTTCTCGTTCTGCATTACTTCTTGAGCCAACTGCTGGTTACCTACACTGGGCATACCATTGCTGTCCATAGTTCCATTAAGATTTTGCAAAGCCTTTGCAGACTGCATGTATGTACCAGGCATTGTTTTTAGGGATTTTTTACTATTTTAAATTAACTATGCACTAAACAAATCACCTGCAAATGGCATTGATTCAGCTTTCATACCAAATGGTGTAATTCGTATGTTTGTCAGAGGGTCTTTAGCTGGGTGTAAATAATCTAATTTATCCGGTGGAAGCCCTGGCCATCGATCAGAACCACCTGCTGCAGGATATCTAGAAAAAGGTTTATCATGACTAGCCATCAAAGCACCTAAATATCCTCCAAGTGGACTTAATGGTACAACTTTACTATCATCATCATCAGGAATATAAGGACCTATAGTTTCCATCTTTCCTCCTCCAAAATATGGCATTGTTGAAACGAATGGAGGTTTTATTTCTCCTCCCTTACCAAACATTATTGATTCAAAAGGATTTATCTGTGGAGCAAACATCTATCAAATACTTTTTATTCATTTTACTTTTAACAATTACACAAAAAAAAGCCCGAGGCACCACCCTCAGGCTATTACACACACATGAAGATATCTAATCTTCAAATGTAATCTAGCAGATGACGATCAGAAAGAATACTTAAGACCAAGCTTATTTCCGTAAATGTTGTCATTATCACCATCAGTAAGAGCAGATACCTCTGCATAAATACCAAGGTTTTCTTTGACGTTGTAGGTACCGCCTATTTTACCTGAGAGTTCTGTCTCTGTTCCATCAACATCATCGATAGCTGTGACAGCAGGACCGCCTTGAATGTAATAGTCAAGCTTATCTGTAGAACCTTCGTATCCAACATGAATATCGATTACTCTTCCTTTGTAGTCAGAGCCGACATAACTGTTATTTACTTCTGTATTAAGATAAGGACCAGCGAATGCAGCAGGAGCAGCAATAGAACCAGCAGCTGCAGCAATTAAAAGTGGTTTAAACATTAAGAAAATTAATACCAAGCTTGAATCTAACACTCAATAAGTAACAAATACTTATAAGACAGACAGTTTCTTAATCATCCCCCATCTCTGATTTAACTGCCATCAGTACTAAAGCTATTAGAAAGCACATTAAATATGTCCACGCAAAGACATATGCAAAATCATTCATTTTCTTTTTATTTTAACGCAATAAAAAACCCCACTGTTACAGCAGCAGGGTTGATTACTTCGTTCCCTTTTATGGGTCATGCAGAACCCAAAAGAACTATATCACTAACCTATTGAAGGTGCAATAAGAGCTACAGAAGTAGACTCAGCAGCTGCTAGGTCAAGTGGGAAGTTGTGAGCATTACGCTCGTGCATTACTTCCATTCCTAAGTTTGCTCTATTAAGGATATCTCCCCATGTAGGTACCACTCTTCCAGATCCATCAACAACTGACTGGTTAAAGTTAAAACCATTCAAGTTGAAGGCCATGGTG
>TARA_R100000664_G_C2759746_1_pt1 | contig 10792 bp, 11 predicted proteins | sample TARA_R100000664 | Tara Oceans TARA_R100000664 (sample SAMEA2622705) | marine metagenome | biome: marine biome (ENVO:00000447); feature: deep chlorophyll maximum layer (ENVO:xxxxxxxx); material: "saline water (ENVO:00002010), including plankton (ENVO:xxxxxxxx)" | depth 115 m | reverse complement strand
CCTGAAAATCTACCGTCAAATACCAACCTCAGCCCTGGGCCACCTATACTATTTGGTGCCGCAACAGCTATGACAGATTCGCCTATTTTAGGCATTTTTTCAGCAACAATAGTGTCGTCAAACCACTCGTCTTCGTATTTAGGACCTATCAGCATGCAAAGATCGTTATCTTCGTCTATGGCGACCATAGAAAGCTCTCTAGGACTGTCATCAGCAATTCCTACAATTGTTGGGCTCAAGCTAGGCGGTAGACCTGACGCGTCGCAAAAATGGCCGGCAGTCAATATCATTACTGACTGATCATCCGAAGTCATGACCAACCCTGATGCTGTTGACATTAGCAACGATTCGCACCTAGAGCTTCTAGATTCTACACAGTTAGGATCCATTTTTACTTCTTTTGTTAAAAAGACAAAATTATTTATTGGATTAACTATATCTTGTTTATACTGTGTTAATGGGTTGGATATGGGAGGTTTGTCAATATGTTTGTTAGCGTTCGTGCAACCTAAAAATAATAGCAGTATAATAAAATTCAACAATGTAACCCCCAAAACTAATCGGCCAATTATTTTCTTATTTAACAAAAGACCACCCCCATTAAGTACATATCGGAAAGTGAGTAACATGACAAATAATTTTTCTCTAGGCTATGCTTGCATCAACACAGCGTTGGCTTCTCAAAAGCCAAAAATTACCACAAACAGGTCAATGATCAAGCGAACTTTTCAGGCAAAGGGCATAGAGTATGCTTCAGAGCTGGCCTGTTTAAACGTCAGGGATCTCATGCCTATTTTGGTATGGAATCATAGGCACAACATTAAAGTGTTCAGAATGTCCTCCTGCCTATTTCCATGGGCATCTGAGTATGACCTAACTAGTCTCCCTGATTATGAAGAGATCTGCATGCACTTGAAGAAAGCAGGCGATTATGCAAAAGCAAACGGTATTCGGCTTTCTTTTCACCCGGGCCCTTTTAACATTCTGGCTTCGCCTAAGGAGGGTGTTGTCCACAACTCTGTTGTCGATCTGACAATGCACGGTGAAATTATGGATCTCATGGGCATGCCGAGAAGCGCATATGCAAAAATCAATATTCATGTAGGCGGTGCTTACGGTGATCGTAAGTCTTCACTAGAAAGATTCTGTAAGAACTTTAGCTTGCTGCCCGATTCTGTACAGTCTAGACTCACTGTTGAAAATGATGATCGCGCAAACCTATATTCTACCCGTGACTTGTACGAAGGTGTCTACAAGCAGATCGGTATTCCAATTGTTTTTGACTATCATCACCATAATTTTTGTGGTGGAGGACAAAACGAAAGAGAGGCGCTAGAAACTGCTATTGATTCTTGGGGTGAAATTATTCCTACATGTCATTATTCTGAGTCTGCATGTCTGACTGAAGGTAAAAATAAAGTACTTAACGCGCACAGCGATTATATTTATAGTAAGATCAATAATTACGGTCACAGGCTGGACATTGTGGTCGAAGCCAAAGCAAAAGAAAAGGCGATCTTAAAGTACAGAAAAGACTGGGGAGTTGAATTTGACACTAAAGAATGTAAAGGCACATTTGCCGCATAATAAGCTCTCGTCAAAAATATGGGACGATAATAAAAAAATGCTTCCTGAAGTTAGAGAAGCACTGATTAGAATATCAAACGAGTTTGTGGAGTATTTAGGTATTGATATTGATGTGGTCGATGTTACAATGACTGGGTCATATGCAAACTACAATTATACCCCTTTTAGCGATATAGATTTACACATACTGGTGGACTTTAACTCTGTTAACGATGACTTAGACTTAGTTGAACAATTTTTTAATGCTAAAAAATCTTTCTGGAATGACAGACATGATATCGAACTAAGAGGCATAGAAGTTGAAATGTACCCACAAAAAGATGATGAACCCCATGCTTCATCGGGCGTGTACAGTGTAATTGAAGATGAATGGGTGGTCGAACCTAAAAAGTTTAGAACAGAATTTGATCTAGAGTTCGTAAATAAAAAGTCAGAGAAGCTTAAAAAAGAAATCATCTTATCTATTAGAGAAGCTGAGGAAGAAGAAAGTCTAGCGTCTATTGATAGAATGCTAAAAAAATTAAAAAATATGCGTAAAGCTGGCTTAGAAAAGTCAGGAGAGATGTCTGATGAGAATATTGTCTATAAAGTAATCAGAAGCTTAGGGCTTTTACAAGCACTTTTTGACACCAAAAACAACATAACAGACAAAAATCTATCTTTGTCATAAAATAATTTTGTAAATTTAGTTTTTTTCTACTAGTATAAATACTGAGGGTGGTTGGAATAGTGGTTATTAATTCTCATTCTTTCTTAAAAACTTACATTCATTGTAATTTAAACTAAAATTGTCATAGAATAGTTATAATATAGAACAGTAGGTTACTATGTCAATTTTTAAGAATCATAATACTAATGCAGATCGCTCAGCTTCTGATAGAAGAAGACACAAAGAGAAGATAGAAAGAGCTATCAAAGAAGGCATTCACGATATTGTAGCAGAAGAGAGTATAATTGGGCAAAGTGGCAAGAAGAAGATAAGAATACCTGTCAGGGGTATAAAAGAATACAGATTTGTTTATGGGAAAAATGAAGGATCCAAAGGTGTAGGTTCTGCGCAGGGTAAAAAGATTAGAAAGGGACAAATAATAAAGAAAGGAAAAAAGAATCAGCAGGGACAAGGTAAGCCTGAAAAACCTGGCAACAAACCCGGCGAAGAATTTTACGAAGTTGAAGTTACGCTAGATGAGTTGGCGAAGTATCTTTTTGATGATTTAGAGCTACCTGACCTAGAAAAGAAAAGCAGTGCCAATGTCATGACTGAGCGTATTAAGCGCAAAGGTTATCGACAAAAAGGCATCAGGGCTAGACTTTCTAAAAAAGAAACTCTAAAAAATAAAATTAGACGTAAAAATAGAGCTATTAGCGCAGGAACTTTCAACCCTGATGGAGATGAAAGATTTCCTTTTCATGAAGATGACTTAAAGTACAAGCACATAGACATCAAAAAGAAACCGGTTACAAACGCAGTTATATTTTTTGTAATGGATGTCTCAGGTTCTATGAACAAGAGAAAGAAATTTTTAGCTAGAAGCTTTTTCTTCTTACTGTATCAGTTTATTAGGTACCGTTATAGTAAAGTTGAAACAGTTTTTGTCTCACATACCACCGATGCCAAGGAAGTTTCTGAAGATGAGTTTTTTCAGAAAGGATCCAGCGGTGGAACATTTATTAGTTCCGGCTTGGAAAAAGTAATTGATGTCACTATGGAAAGGTTTAACCCTAGTTCTTGGAATATTTACACATTCCACTGCAGTGATGGTGAAAATTGGTCAGAAGATAACGAAAAAGCAAAAACAGCAATGTCTAGAATTATAGACATGTCACAATTATCCGGTTATATTCAAATCAAGAATGAGCAGGAAAAAATATGGGGAGAGGAAATGGCCAAACTGTTTGAACCTCTAACATGTGATAGTTTTAAAGTTTTAAAGATTCACGATAAAAAAGACATATGGCCACAGTTTGCTAAGCTTTTTGGAGGTAAATATGAGCTCTAATTGGACAGTTGACGATCTTAAGCTTTATGATGATAAAATTTGTGAGATTGCTGAAAAATACGGATTAGACTGGTATCCTATTAGCTATGAAATATGTGACTACTATGAAATGATAGGTCACATGTCCTATCACGGCATGCCCTCTCACTATAATCACTGGTCTTATGGTAAATCTTTCGAAAGAACACATTTTTTCTACAACAAGGGCATGGAAGGTTTACCTTATGAATTGATTATTAATAGTGATCCATCTATAGCGTATCTTATGATGCAAAACCCATTCTATCTTCAGGTTTTGATAATGGCCCACTGTGTAGGTCATTCAGATTTCTTTAAGAACAACAGATGTTTTAAAAATACAAACTCAAAGCATGTTGTCTCTAGAATGCGCAATGCAAAAAAGAGAATTCAAAAGTATATTGAAGATCCAAATATAGGACTAGAAAAAGTTGAACAATTTTTAGATGATTTGCATACTATTAGATTTCAAACTCAAAGATACGAAATACCAAGAGTTTCAAAAGCAACAATTAGAAAAGAAGAGATAAAAAAGCTTAATGATTTGAAGGATCAAGGTAAAATAGAAAACGTTGATTTCTCTAAACTAGATCAACAGCTTCTTCGCCCTGATCATGATTTGCTTTCTTTCTTTTTAGATCATCATCAAGGATTGTCTACTTGGCAGTCTGATATAATAGAAATAGTAAGAGATGAAAGCTATTACTTCATACCTCAGATAAAAACTAAAATATTAAATGAGGGTTGGGCAAGTTTTTGGCACTATAAAATTCTTCACGATCTTCAACTGGGTGACGAATTTCATTTACCTTTTTTGAAGATGCATAATGCTGTTGTTCGTCCGCATATAGGCGGTGTTAACCCATACCATGTTGGCTTCTATATTTTTCAAAAAATAGAAAGAGAAGAAGGGCTAGACAGGTGCTTTGAAGTGAGAGAAGTCCATGATGACATAGCAGCTATCAGAATATTTTTAGAAGAAGAAGACATTAGAGAGTTAAACTTCTTCACGCACCAGAAGCAAAAAAATGGTGATGTTGCAATATCAGAAGTAGCTGATCATGATGATTGGAAAACTGTTAGAAACGAACTTATAAGAAATGTAGGTATTAATACTATACCTCACATATTTGCCGAAAGAATTGACAATAATGGTACATTAGTTCTTAAGCATGAGCACGACGGCCGTGATTTAGAACTACAATATGCTAACAATGTGATTAAAAGCATTCAAAATATTTGGTCCCAAGGTGATGTAAAATTATATACAATTGTCGAAAATGATGTTTGGGAAATTTAAACATTATACTTATATAATGTACTATATAGTCATAGAGAGGAAGCCCGCAAATGAGTAAGTTTTTAGATATTATTAACAAGCAGAGAAAGAAGAAGAAGGCACCTAAGTTTTCTGGTACATTTCTTGACTATCTTGAAGAAATAAAAAAGAGTCCCGAGTCTATTAAACTAGCCCACAGAAGGCTTTACGAAACTATTAGTGGGTTTGGTATTAACTCTGTTGATGTCGGTGGCGAAGGATATAGAGACTACTTCAATGGTGAAAAAATAAGAGTCTACGACTACTTTCAAGATGAGTTTTTTGGAATGGAGCCTGTCATTAATAAAGTGATGAGGTTTATGAAGTCTGCTGCTTATAAGGGCGAAGAAAGTAGACAAGTACTTTTGCTAATGGGCCCAGTGGGTGCTGGTAAGTCTGCGCTAGTTGAATCAATAAAATCTTCACTAGAGACAGCTACACCCTACTATCATCTGGAAGGATGCCCCATTAGAGAAGAACCCTTACATCTCTTGCCTAGATCACTTAGGTCAGAATTTGAGGATATACTTGGTGTACACATTGAAGGGGATTTGTGCCCAGTGTGCCGACACAGATTGATGGACGAATTTGACGGTAAATATGAATGTTTCCCAGTCACTCAATCTACTTTTTCTCAGCGAGGAAGGCGAGGCATAGCAGTTGTACCACCGATGGACGCTAACTCACAAGATGTTAGCGTTCTTGTTGGAACCGAAGATATATCCAAACTAGATCTATACCCCGAGGATGACCCACGCGTACTCTCTCTAAACGGTGCTTTTAATGTCGGTAATCGGGGTATAGTTGAATTTGTGGAGGTTTTTAAGAATGAAATTGAATTCCTTCATACCATGTTGACAGCAACTCAGGAAAAAAGAGTTCCCTCTCCTGGTAAAAATGACATGATTTACTTTGACGGTATTATATTGTCTCACTGCAATGAATCTGAGTGGAATAGATTTAAATCTGAGCATACTAACGAAGCTATATTGGATAGAGTATTAAAGATTGAAGTACCATACGTTCTAGAGTTAAACCAGGAACAAAGAATCTATGAAAAGATGATTAGAAGATCAGACTTTAGAGATGCTCATATTGCTCCTCACACTATTAAGATTGCTTCAATGTTCTCGGTAATGAGTCGTCTTAAGCCTACAAACAAGTGTGATATTCTCACTAAGATGAAGATTTATAACGGTGAAGCTATCATAGAAAAGGGTAGGGTTAAAAAGGTAGACATAAAAGATCTTAGAGACGAAGCTAAACACGAAGGAATGGAAGGAATCTCTACAAGATTCGTAATGAAGGCTCTAGACGCTGCTTTATCAGACTCTGACAAAGATATGATCACTCCTATCAATGTAATTGACAGTATGATCAAGCAAGTTAAAGAGCAAATTATTGATGAAGATACCAAGACAAGATATTTAGAAATTCTTCAAAAGCTTATCCGAGAAGAATATTTGAGAATTCTTGAGACAGAGATTGCTAAGGCATTTATTACTGCTTACGAAGAGCAAGCTCAGAGTTTGTTTGATTCCTATCTTGATAATGCTGAGTGCTATACAACTAATCAAAAGGTGAAAGATAAAATCACTCGTGAAGAAAGATCACCTGATGAAACATTTATGAAGTCAATTGAAGAAATGATTGGTGTTGTTGGTTCTGCTAGAGATGGATTTAGATCAGATGTGACTGCTTTTATGTTCTCAAAGCTAAGAAGAGGAGAGACGGTAGACTATAAGTCGTACGGTCCTTTATGCGAGGCAATAGAGCAGTATCTTATTATGTCTGTAAAAGACATCTCTAGGATTGTTACAAAGTCTAAGTCCAGAGATGATGATCAAAAGAAAAAGTACAGTGACATGATATTAACTTTAATCGAAGAGTACGGCTATAATGAACACAGTGCTGAGGAAATATTGACTTATGCGTCGAACAATCTCTGGCGCGACTCGTAAAAAGACTAAAGTTTACGATAAAGAGTCTGTCAGCCAATTTTTAGAAAAAGAATTAGATCTATTTTCTAATCTTAGTGATGCAAAAAATTGCGTATACGATGATATGAATTTAGTGAGCGACCCCTGTTTGAATTATCTAAATTCATATAGTGATTTAGCAGTAGATAATCAACTAAAATTGCTCCTAAGGCATGAGTTTGAAAAATTAGATAAGATCTATCCTTACTTGGGAGACTTTTTTATTGAAAATTACTTTCAAAGAAAAGATTTAAGCAAGCTAAAATCTAACTTTATTTTTACTAAGGATAAGATCGATGAATTCTGTAATTCTCTAAATTTTGAACAGAATAAACAGATTTTTCATTACCTAATCAGCAAGTCTTCTCTAGAATATAATGTATCAATTGAATCTTGTCTGAATGAAGACATATACATTAAAAAATCCAAAGATGTCAACTTTAACTTAAAATATGATAGCCATTTTCTAGGAAGTAAAATTCATCATGAAATGAATGATTATGACTTTGTAATTATAGACGGCATAATTGAAACAGTTGGTGAAGTTTATCATCTTCTTTTTAGAGCTTCTCAAAATAAAAGACCACACGTAATATTCTGCTTTGGTATGTCACATGAAGTGAAACAAGTAATTATAGAAAACAATACGAAAGGTATAACTGAAATATTTCCTGTTTGTTTAGATTATGATGAAAATACAATTAACATATTAAATGACATAGCTTTTATTCACAGAGGTGAAATAATCACATCCCAAAAGGGTCAAACAATATCACAAGAAGTGAGAAAAGATTTAAAAAAAGGAAATAAAATAATTTTTAGCAAGCATGGTTTTAAAGTTAAACCTGTAGCTAGTGATACAGACTTGAGTATGCATAGAAAGTATTTAAAAACGCGATACAAACAATCAGATAACTACAAAAATAAAGAACTTATTCTAGATAGAATAAAAAGACTTTCCACAAAAAATTTAAAAATTTATATACCTGAGTACATTCTAAAATCCACAGACTTTGTCAGAGAGTTAGACTATGTTATGCGTTTTTTAAAAAACTCAAATAAAAAGTTTGTCTCTGTCAACAAAGATAATAAAAAAGTTTACTATTTGCCTGAATTTTGTATAGAATTAGTCAGCAATGTAAATGATAGTCTGAATAAAACTTATCAGTGCATTGAAAAAGTAATATTACACACGTGAGGAAAAAATGAACGTCGAATCAAAAATGATGTCTAGCGTATCTAGAGTAATGTCATTTATAAAAGAGCAAGTAAGGAATGATTTAGCATCTCAAAGAAGCACACTAGGTGATCTTGACGAGGATAGCCTAAGGAAGATATGTGTCATTGTTGAAAACAGCATACAATCTAATTTTCTTAAAAGTTCTGGTGAGATCACTGCAGTCGCTAGAGAAGTTCAGTCTAAAATTAACGAGAGTTAATTTAAAATGGCAGGTATAAAACATTTAATTGACTGCCACTGCGTTTTAGCAATCTACAAAAAGAACGAAAAAATAATTAATCATAAATTTCCTGTTTATTCTAAAATTAGTGAAAGTGGAAATGTTATACCTAAATTGGTAAAATGTAATAACTGTGAAGCGCTTCACAATGTTTATGGCATATGTAAGTCTGAAATAAAGGGTGGAAAAGATCAAACAGCAGCTACGATTACCAAAGATGATTTATCTTTAATGCTACCAGACAAACTTTGCAATCTTTTAGTAAAAATTGATGCTGACATGTCAACCTGGGAACACGCCCTCGACATAATAGAAGAAGAAAGATGGAATGAACAGATAGTGATTAAGCGAGATGTAATTGATGAACTTCAAGTTGTAAAAATATTAACAATACTTTCTGAAAATAAGTTTAGAGTAACATCGGAAACTATAGAAGATCTAATAGGCGCGATATGAGTAATAAGGTTAAAAAAGAAATAGAAGATAGGAAAATAGCAAGAGAGATAACCAAAACAGTAGTTGATTATGGAGTTAGCGATAATCAAAAATTAGAAATCATGTATCTACTTTCTTTAGAACTAGAGTCTAATGACAACATGAAAGAAATCAGTAAGTTTATAAAAAAATTTACTGTCAAATTTAACACCGAAGAACAAGAGAGTAATATTGAAGAGAAATCTAGTTCTTTAATCATTTGAGGAAAATAAAATGAATGAGCAAATTATTGAAAAATATGAAACACTTAAAACTTTAGTTGAGACACTTCAAGAAGACGTTGTTAAAAATTCTCAAGGAAATAAGTCGGCAGGCGTAAGAGTCAGAAAGTCACTTAGAGAATGCAAAAAGATAGCGTCAGATTTGGTCAAGACTTCTTTATCTTCTGATAAGGGTGAATAGAAATATTCACAACGCTAAAAGTTTTAAAAGGAGCTTAGGCTCCTTTTTTTAATTCTTACTCCATTATTGACAAGACTTTATCTTTTATCTTTTCAATAGCTATCTTTTCAACTTGACATATTCTCATTCTAGTGACGTCAAATATCTTACCAATCTCTTCTAGCGTAAATTTTTTGTCTAGGCCTGCGCCTATTATTGTGCAATTTTGACATATTTCTGATTCTACCCAGTATCTGCAGCTATTTTTTTTGCACGGGCTGCTATTTAGTAAATGATGCTTATAGCATTTCATATTTATCATTAACTCCTAATGTGTATAGTTTAACACAATAGATAAAATTAAACAAGGTTATCGATGAAAAAAAATAAAAACGATAGAAAAATATTCATTCTAGACACTAGCGTGCTCCTTTACGATAAATACTCTATTAGTTCTTTTCCTCACAATGATGTGCTAATACCACTTGTTGTTTTGGATGAATTAGACAGCTTTAAAGACAAAAAAGGCTTACTGGGAGAAAATGCTAGGTATATAAATCGCTATTTAGACAACCTTAGAAAATCAGGAAATCTACATGCAGGAATAGAAATAGAAAATGAACAGACTTTAAAAGTAGCTTTATCAGGTTTTAAAAGTGTTCCTGTAGGATTAGATCCTGACTTACCTGATAATCAAATGATATCTCTCGCGCTCAAGATGACTCAAGAAAGTGCGCAAAAAGTCATAATGGTCACAAAAGATATTAATTTTAGAGTTAAATGTGACGCCTTGGGTATAAGAGCAGAAGATTATGAAAAAGACAAAATAGTATTAGAAGAAGATGATCTATATAAAGGCTATTTAGATGTTAACACAGATGATTCAACAGTCATTGATAATCTTTACAAAGATGGGTGCACAGACGACAAGGATGTTATTGAGTCTTTGCAAGACATAGTTGGTAGAAAATTTTATGAGAATGAGTTTCTTTGCATAAAAAAAGATCAGCAATCTTTCTTAGGTAAACACAAAAAAGGAAAGATAGAGAAAGTCATTCAAGTTGATGATATGGATTTAGGAATAGTTTCTGTGCGAGATAGAAATAGAGAGCAACTATACGCGCTAAATCTACTAAGAGATGACAATATACCTCTTGTAAGCATCACAGGCCTGGCGGGAAGTGGTAAAACTTTCTTGACACTGATGACAGCAATAGCAGGACTGTATGAAAACAAGTACCAAAGAATTGTCATAACAAGAAACATTCAACCTGTGGGTAGAGATATTGGATTTCTGCCAGGTGACTTAAACGACAAAATGACACCCTGGATGTCGCCTATTATGGATAACTTTAGGCAGGGAATGAAAGATAAGGACTTGACATACTTTAGTTCTATGAGAGAAAAAGGAGTCATAGAAATAGCGCCCTTGTCGTTTATGCGAGGTAGAACTTTTAAAGATACATTTTTAATAATGGATGAAGCTCAGAATGCAACCATTCATGAGCTGAAAACCGTAATTACAAGAATTGGTGAGGGTTCAAAAGTAGTTTT
>TARA_R100000664_G_scaffold1090_3_pt1 | contig 10842 bp, 11 predicted proteins | sample TARA_R100000664 | Tara Oceans TARA_R100000664 (sample SAMEA2622705) | marine metagenome | biome: marine biome (ENVO:00000447); feature: deep chlorophyll maximum layer (ENVO:xxxxxxxx); material: "saline water (ENVO:00002010), including plankton (ENVO:xxxxxxxx)" | depth 115 m | reverse complement strand
ATATAATAAATAAGGTATTTTGGGTTATATAGCAAAAATATCGAAATAAATAAAATTATTTAATTTATATCGAAATTAATTTATTACGTAATATGGTAATAAATATAAATAAAAATAAAAAGTTTTAAGACGTAAAAAATAAAAAGTAAGGGTAGACACACAAAAATTATTTAGAATCGTAAAAATCCGTTTAGATCACCTTCAAAAGTGGGGAAAAAAAGGTGTTCTAAAATCGGATTTTCCGATTAAAAGTTTTACGACTTATGATCGTCATATTCTTGCATAACTCGAACTTTGGACGTACGGCGAGTAGATTGAAAGTAAGTTCTTTTCCTTCATAAAGATCTTTGTAAAGTTTTACAATATCGCCTCCATATTCTTGATTGGCTTTGTATTTAATGCAATCCGCAGGAACACCTTTCATACGGATATGGTAATCATATATTTTTTTTCCATCTTTATCTTCTGCTTCCAATTTATCGATATAACACTTCTTTCCAAGGAAAATACTTTCAACAGCATGAATATCTCCAACTGCTCCATCCATATCAAAATCAGTATGGAATTGTCCCATTTGTTTACCAATCAACTCACGCCCATATTTTTCCTGAAACTTTTGAGCCAATAAGGAGATTTTATCGCTATCAATGTGTATACTATCGGTATCCGTATAATACATAGAAATATCTAAATCTTCTGCTAGAGTCATGACTTCAAACATAATTCTTTTAGACATAGAAAGGATTTCAACTCCAACGTGTACATTATTGAAGTGTTGGTCGATTGGTTTAATTACCTTTACCTTGTAATATTTTCCATTCGCAAGTTTTACTGCTTCCTTAATGTAGTTATAATTTCTTTCCATAAACTTATCGAATGCTTGTGCTGGAACGTATTCAATCTCACTATCAATCGGTTTCAAATAAGATTTACCATAGGAACTATTCATAAGTTCCTTAAATACCATCTGAATCGGATTTTTTTCTTTCTTGAACTTCAATCTCTGTTCAAAAAGATATTGGATAACCTCACAGATTTTATCATTATGACCCTGATTGTAATAATATCCATTAATGAACTCGATTTCAGCTTGGTGATAATGAAGGAAATCCTCCATACCAACTTTATCAAGGTAAACAATCTGACCTTCTAAATCATTAGTAAAATCACGGATTCCACTTTCGGTCTTCACAGATACACAAGGAAACTTGTAATGTTTCTTAATTGACTTAATACGTGCACATACAAAATATCCGTCCGCATTATCCTTTACCCATTCGTCGAAAAAATTAGCGTCCCTAATTACTTTAGGTTTACCTTTCAGGAAACCAGGCATACGAGCCATAGCAGAAGGATACAGGGAAACAGCATCGAAATCACTAATCTTTTTATCTGTACATTCAATCGATTTTTTATTTTCAGCACACATAGTTCTACCACCAACTACACACTTCTGAATAAAAGCACGTGGAACACCACTCATAGCAAGGATACCGTCATAACAACCTTCACGAACTAAATAATTATGAGCCATGGAAGCAAGACTAATATAATCATTAATATCTTCATTAATTGCCTCTTTAACCAATTTATTAAACTTTTCAAAACCGTGTTTCAAGGTAATACAATCCATAAAACAATATTCCCCAGCATAATCCAAAATATTAATCTTACCGTCTTCAATACAATTCCATTTCTCACAATTTTCCAAATATTCTTTCTGTTCGTTTTCTTTCACAAAAGATAAACAAGTTTCTTTATCGATCCATACTTGTTCAACATTCTCCTCGGTATATAGGTCATAAGGCATAATTTCCTTTTTTACCTCCAAACCAAAAGCACCACTAAACTTACCAAGAGGCATATTAATCATCTTAAGACTATCCTTAATTTCAATACATACAACACGATCACCATGATAAAATCGAGCACTAGCAGTCATTAGACCACTACCTTTTTCAATAGTATCCACACGAGATAAATATTTGAGAATAAATCTGAAATCATAACCGCTATTGTGTGCAATAAGACGAACAAAAGGAATTGGTATTTTGTCCTTTGTATTGGTATCAAAACTACAATTATGATCCTCTATTTCCTGTAGTGTTTCAACAGTCATTCCGTGGTACATAATAATATTCTTGAGCAACTGATGACCACAATCCTCCCCAAAAAATCCATTCTCATGCTGATCAGTATACACACAATAAGGTTTATGTACAGTATCTTTTGTATCATTACGTCTCGTAGTAGTCTCAAAGTCAAAATAATAAGTATTGAGGCAATTTTTCTCGAACTTCTTTGGGTCTCTCCATTCATTCTTTTTCAATCCACCTTCAACAAACATCCTACTTTTAAAATCCCAACCCGCTACTGTATCATTATAACTCAAATCAGTAAAGGTCTCTTCCAAGTTTTTATATTCATTAGTCGAATACAAAGCATCACAGAGTTCCATATCTTTGAGGTGAGTTGATTTATTTTCCAAAAGAAGACGGATTACATCATAAGAAGTTATGAATCTATCTTTACCTTTAAAATATTGTTTTGGGGATTTTTTGTATATTTGGTTCCAATTTTTCTCCCCTTCGACTTCAAAATAATTCTTAATACAGTAAGACGTGTATTTAGTCTTTTCAATCAAGAAATAATGTTTGTTAATTAATCCAAGTTCTAATCTTGGTTTGGTTTTATCTCCATAATGCTTCAGGTTCTTTTTATCTTCAATTCTCCGTACAGTAATATAGACACCTAATTTATCAGCAACTTTACCAAGTAATCTCTGTGGAATTGTTTGGTTTCTTACTAACTGTTTGATACCAGTAATATCATGACCAGCCGCCTGAAAACACATACACAAACAATTATTGATATAATTATCTTCGTCCACTTCTTTAAAAACTCCATACTTATCAAGATTAACCTTGGGTAAAAGGTGGAGTTTATCAAAGAAAGCACCATCAATTACAGGATTTTTCTTTTGAGGTTTAATGACGATATAAGGGTTTGGATCAATTGCAATAGCCTTAACAATTTCTTCTCCACTTTCCCACTCCTCAACCATTATAATATCAGGTCTCAATTTCTTCCTCAACTTCTTCATCGTCGTATGATTAAGAGCAAACCAAGTTCCATTATTTTCCAAATAAATTAACTTACCTTCTTTCTGTTTAATTTTGGGGATGAGGAAAGATAGATTATCATTAATAGACGGCATATCAATACGAACACTACCTCCTAAAGCATGATTAAGTGCTTCATTATAAGAAGGTACAAAACTCTTATCCACATAGACACGAGGTTCAAGTAGAGTATCATTATCGATTACATAGTTAGGATTATTGAACTTGGATCTTAACTTTCCCGTCTTGGTATAGTATGTACTCTTCTGTACAAACCGATCGGTCGATTTATTATACATCATGCGTCTTCCATTCTTGTTTGTATAGACAACTTGATCAGAAAGACCACTACGTACTAGATCTTGATTATACTTAATGAATGCTTTGGTAAAGACACCATTATGGATTATTTTTTTCTTTGGAAAATCTTCCTTGAAACTTTGTTGAACACTCATATTACTTATTATATATTATTAAATATTTTCTTTTAAGTATATTTTTTCTTATAACAAAAAAATAAATCTTGAACGAAAAAAAAATTAACAGACCTTTACCTTAATAAAAATCTTGTCTTTAAAAAACTTATAGAGAGGGATAAAAAAAGTTTAATTTTCCCGATTTTTAAAATAAATTAATTCAATAATTTTATATATTCCATAAACTTCAAAAACCAAATCGATTAAAAATAATTTACTCATAATTTACATTATATTTAAATTAATTGGGAATCATCGTTATATCGAATTGCATTACATATTGTCCTTGTTCAGGTCCCATATTACCACCACCACCACCGCAATCTTGTAGGTATACGTCGTTCTCTGTAATAGGGTCTCTAAAAGTTATTCGAACTTGCTGACCAAAAGGATTCCCACACATAATAGGATTTTCGGCACGTCCCGAGATACTCATCCACCCCTTATCAGCACTTGTAGCACCAACACCAAAAGAAACCCCATTACCTGTATTAATAACTTGACCGGGTAGTAATTGAGCCCACGTGCTCATCTCTGTATCCGTTGGGATTACTTCTTGTGGATTACCAGCAGCAACACCAAGAATACTTGATTTAGCAACTTGACTTGTAGGTACACTCATACGTAATTCTAATGCAGGGATTTTAACTCCCCTAGCAGGAGCGGGAGGTTGCGGACCTCTTCCCCACGAAGCGTCTGCTATACCGAATAAAGCAGAGGCAGTAAAACTATCACACTTCATTAGACAATTCGAGTATTCATGGGAGTTAGTAAAACTCGTTGGGATCGGAAAATCTACTTGATAAGTTCCTCGTCCCTCATAATTACCAACACCTTTAATTGCTACGATAACTCTAAATCTTAATCGTTCTTCATCAATTGAAAAAACATTAACCGTATTGACCATACCTTGGGCTCTTTGTTCGCTCATTATTATATTAATCACTATTATTTTTATTTTGCTTTTTTAATTCAATTCTTTTTTTAAGTTTCTCTATAATCTCAACGAATACAATCCCCCAAAAAAATCCTAAACAACCAGCAGTAAAACCTTCCATTATATATTTACTTTAGATTTTATTTAACGCTGAATTGCCTTTCTCCGTGCGTTCAAAAGTTTCGCTTGAGCAGCAGCATTCTTTCCAGCAGCAACAGCACGTCCAGCATCACCCCTACGAGCAGCTCCAATTGCTGTTCCTACGGCACCTCCGAACTTATCGGCAGTATCTAACATACCAGCAACTTTCTGAACACCTTTCGCTCCCGCAGCAACCCCTCCAAGAACACCAGCAACTGGTTCAAGACCAACCATAGCAGCACCAGTTGCAAGAGTTCCAGCAACAGAGCTTACCGCACCCGCAACGTCTTCAACCTGTTTAGCGTGATCATGGACAAACTTTGTTCCACGCTTTATCGCATGTTTAGCTTTCTGTCCAATGCTGTGAGCAACAGCACCAATCTTATTCCCTAGAGTTGTAAAAAACGACATTCTTTATATTATGGTGTATCTTTTTTTTTATTCTTTGTTTTTGGTTTTTTCTTTTTTAGTTTCTCCTGTTGCTCTGCTTGTTCTAAAGCTTGTTGTCTCTTCATTCGATCTTTATCAATAATTTCTCTTAAACCAGGAGGATTAGGAAGTTCTTTATCTTCTATAAAATCTAATTTTAAGGAAATATCATAATCCAATCCATTCAGATTTATCGTGGTATTTTTTTGATTGGTCAACCTTAAAGAAATATTTGTAATTGCTTTCATCTTTAATAATAATTTGTGGACATTACCATTCACAGGTTGTATATTGATAATTCCACCAGGTTCTGTATTTATAGGTACACGGCATAAAATACTACTAAATCCTCCACCAATATTACTATCAAGAACACTCGAAGTAGATAAATTAGTCCTTACAAATAAACTTCTTACAGAATTAGTCATATCGCAAACGTCTTCCGCATACATATAAAAATCAGGACTTGTAGTAAAAGGTCCATTAGTCTGTATATCTACTCCACCTCCTGGAAGAACTACTGGTGGTTGGGAATATCCATACAGATACTGTCCAGGTAAGAATGATTGCTCAAACCAAGGATCTCCCACAATATCAAAAAAATCGAATCCAAGTTCTTCATTCATATCTTCACCTGGATTATCTGGAGTTCCCGTTGCGGCTCCGTATCGTAAACCAAGAGTCATTCGTGTATTAGGTGCTGTACACCTAAATCTAAACTTTAATTTAATTGGGTCAAAAGTACATTCCAATCCAGTAATCCCTGCTGTTAAAGTAGCAGCAAGTTCTATAGCAGTATAATTTCCTTCAGGTAAAGGATAACTTGCTCCAGGTGGTATTGCAAGGTGTCCATTCGCATCATAAGAAGCAGGAACACCAGCAAAGGTTGTTTGATAATCTAATCGGCAATTTACTCCGACTTGAAAGTTATAGAAAGAATAAGGTATCTCCGCAGAAAATACACTCATGAGAATCGAATGGTGTTCAGGAACTACGATCGGTTCTTCCAAGGTAAAATCAAAATCAGCACGATTACCGCCAAAGGTAGCAGTAGCATTCGCTGAATTAATATATATAACACGACTAGCAGGAGTGCTTGTCTCTTTGTATTGAGCTAACATTATATATATTATAGATAAAAGAAAATTAAAAAAAAATTATTTGGGATCTTATTCCTCATCACTATCAGTATCCAAAAGGCAAAAGTTAGTCTGTATTTGTTTTTGTTGTTGTCTACGTTTACGTGCTTCACGATTAAACTTATCATAACAACCTGGGCAACATTCATAACCTTGTTCATTATAAAATCCGCCACCATTCCGATTTAAGTATCTACCACATTCTTTACAATTGAGATAAGTAGTACTAATCTCCCTCACTCGACCAGTATATTCACACGTCTTTCTTACAATCTTCTTCTTACCTTTCTTACCATACCTTTCAATACCTTGTCTTTTTTCTGATGCTAATTCTGCTTCATGCTTTGATTTTTCTGCATTATAATTTATTGAATAGATCAAAGACTTAATATCGCCTGGTAAATCTGTAAAATTAATTTGAGGTTTAAAGTTCTTTAAAAATTGATATTGATCAGAATATTTTTTCTTAAAGAATTGCTGATTTAACAACCAAGTTTTGTAGTTGGTATCGTTATAAACTTTTTCGAGTGATTGATTTTTGTATTTTCCAAAAGTGATTTTCATTGTTATTATAACAATATAATAGATTTTATTTTTAAGTATTTACCCTTTAATTTTTCGGCAATTACATTATGTGTCCCTTTTTCACAATCTTTTTTGCTTTATTACCAAGACTTGTAGCCATAGCACCTACTTTCTGTCCTAATACACTTCGCTTCTCTCCACCATCAGCAATAGATCCCTTACGGACTAATCCAAGGTTTTCAATTGCAAGTTTCCCTTCAAATCCTGCTACTGCTACGGCGGCTCTTAATTTATTACCTACACCTTCTGCTTTACCATCCGCAACTGCTTTCTTCACACACTTCTGAAAATCTCTATCTGCCTGTTGAACCTCCGCACCAGTAGCATTAGGTTTCGCATAAACTCTATCATGAATTAAACCACATCCATCAATAGCGTCAAAAGGTTTATCGTAAGGTTTAGTTCCTACTACTTTTCTACCTGCTTGTTTCATCAGATTTTCATAAAAATCACTACCTTTCATTCGTGCCCTGAACTCGGTGCCTGGACCCGCAAAATTATATTTATTGGATAAGTGGCGTTCACGGTTGCCTCGCTTTTTCGCAGCTTCGGGGGTTAATTCCTTATTCATTATTATAGTATAATGATTATAAAAAAGTATAGTAAAAAAAGAGTATTTTAGTGCCGAAGGATTGTTAAGACTTTGTCTTAAACTAATCAAACTCAACTAATACAGGTCCTCGAGCAACAGTAAAACCAACAGGTATTTCTTTCTTTGGTTTATTCTTAATCTTCTTAACTTTCTGTTTGGCTTCTTTTTTTGTAATGGGTTGACCCGCTGAATAACGAGCCATAACACCATGAAACTCATCAGGTAAATTAGGGTGTTTTTCTCTGTACCAACATTCCAAATCCTCCAAACTACTGCAGGACGTTAACATACTTAATTTAGAAAGTTCGGGTAATCTTGTTTCATCTCCATCATCTTTTACAAAACCATAATCATATTTTTCCATAGGTATGATTTCAGGTATTTTTGGAAAGTCATCAATTACATCAGCAGGAGCAACAGCAAAATTAAATCTTGGGTCGTTCGATTGAATCAACACATTCTTCGCTTTCTTTAAGTCCATCCGATCTTGAATATTCATTCTTTTACTTTATACTTACAAAATATTTCTTTATTTTCAACTATAAAACTTGTGATCATATCAGTTAATTCTTCCAATTCAAAAATCTCTTCTTGTTCAATTACTTCTTTAGAACACAGATTACTTAAATATTCCATGATCGAATCTTTTAAAGACGAAATAGTTTCATACTTAATTTTACATAAAACAAAGAGAAAACTTACAATTGCTAAAATCCAATAATTTCCATCCATTATATACTTTATATAGATATTTATTTCTTAACTACAACTTTCGACCCTGACTTTGGACGACCTCTTTTGTGTGCCTGTTTACCTGTTTTGTGGCGAACCTCTTTAGTTCCACCAGGAGCAGCAGTCTTACGTGCTTTCTTCTGCAACTTTAAATTGTGCTCCGCAACTTTATCTAATAGGTGAGCGGGGAGTTTATCATACTGTTTCTTGGTAATCGCTTTCGCTTTTAACGCTTTCTGTGCAACTGCGGAGGGCATACTTTATAGTATTCATTAGATTATTTTTGGATATTCATGATATAATAATTTTAGAGTGGACCTCTTAATTCCCGAAGTTCCCTTACTTCACGTTCCAAAATATTCGCAAGACTATCTAATTCTGCGATTCTAGCAGCATTAGCTCCACCAGTATCACCACGTCTACCTCCTGCTTCACCTCTTAATGACCTTATTTGAGCTCTATATCCTGCTGCTACTGTGCTCTTCCTTGTTATTTGTTCGCTCAATCTTCGTTTAGTTTCTGATTCAGATAGGTCTTCACCACCAGGTCCTCGGGCTCTTTCAGATTCTACACGAACAGGTCTCGCAGGTTCAAAACCTTCCTGGAACTCGTCAGCAGCAAACCTTGCTACAGCAGGTCTTTCACCCTGTCCTGGCGGGTCGCCGTACCTAACAGGAGCGTCGTGTCTTGCCTGTTGGTGTTCTCCTGTTGGTAGATACTCTGCTTTATCCACGTCTTTATAACTTCCTTTTTCAAATATTAAAGTTCCTGCCCTAATGTGAGGGTAAAAACTATCTACGTCATGCCTTTGACCAGGAGTAAGTCTATATACACCTCTACCTTTACGTCCTGTTTCAACACCTTCAATATCAACTAACCCATCGCCCCGTATACCAAGGATTGTATCTAATGTATTATTCCTAATTCTGTACCCAGTTCCCTTACCACCTCTAGGTCCAGGTCTAATCATCTGTCCTAATTCAGGCATAGCGTCATCGAATAATCGTGCTGATTCTCTACGTCTTGATTCACTTTTATCAAGACGGTCAATATCAATAGCTTCGTCAACCAGTCGTCTATCGTCGTCGTCTAATGGGAAGTTTTTGTCTTCTTCATCTTCTAAATCTTCTACTTGACCTCTCGCTTCTTGTTCAGATAATTTCTTCTTCTTCTTCTTCTTCTTCTTCTTCTTCTTACCACCTGGTTCTTGAGGCTCTAATGTTGCCTCGGGGTCTTGTGCAGGAGGGTCAGGCTCTTCACCAAATCCACCTCCCTCATCTACCGCTTCTTGTGCTTGTCTCTCCGCTTCTTCTTCTAATCTTGCACGTTCTGCGTCGCTTACTGGTGGTAGATTTTCAAAATCAAGTTCTCCTTCTTCGTCTGTTGTTTCAGCTTCTGGTTCAGGTTGTCTTGGATCTCTTTGATTTGGATCTCTATCCACTATATCTTGTGCGGGATTACCTACACCCGGTTCTTGTGCTCCAGCTCCACCGTCTCCAATTAATCCACCTAAATCACCGATAACAGCACCAGAAACTTCAACCTGTCCCAAATCTATTACACCTCCGCCTTCACCAAATCCTACATAACTTGATTGTAATTGACCACCTGGAACAAATTGACCTGGGATTTCACCACCTGCTGGTTGTTCTCCTTCTTCATCATCAGTATCACCTGCTGGTTCAGGTTCGGGTGCTGGTGCTGGTGCTTCTTCAACAGGTGGTTCAATACCAGTTGATTCAGGGGTGGGAGGTCCTGGTTGTCCTCTTGGTGTTCTTGGACTACCTGCTTGTTGACCTCCTACTATACGGAGACGATCAGAAGGTGGAGCCCGTAATCCGTGGGGTAATCCTCTGGGTGAAGCACCTGGACTTGCGGCTCCACCACCAAGCGGTGGTCGATCTCGGGGATCAAAAGCACCTTCTCCTCCCATGAGTGCGTCTCGAACACCTTGTAATTCTTGAGCCCTTGCCTGGGTTTGTTGTGTTCCTAATTCTCTTAATCCAAGGTGTAAGTAATCCAGTAATTGCTGTTGTCTTCTGAATAATTCGTCTCGATCCTCTCGGGTCATTATTCCACCTTCTGCTGCGATTGCTTCTTCTGCTTGTCTGAATCTGTGCATCTGTAAGAATGCTTGATGTGCTTCTGCTTGTAATTGGTCAAAATTAGCGTCATTAAAACCTAATCTTTCCATAACTGCTTCTTGGTCAGCAATTCGCCTTCGGTCTGCGTGTCTAAACTCGTCCTGGTTAGCAGCAATCTCGGCACGTAGGGCTGCTTGTTGTTGTACTCGGGCTTCTGCGTCTTCGTCTAACCGACCCTCAATTCCTGCGATTTGTTGAGCCCGACCTTCACGTTCTGCTGCTAATTGTTCTCTTAAAGCTCCGACTGCTCCTAATATATCCCCTTGTCCTTCGGCTTGTTCAACTGCTAATAGACCAGCCCCTTCTTGTTGAGCAGCAATTAACTCTCTTAAATCTTGTGTGTCTTGGGCACGTCGTCTTGCTAATTCGTCCAATCCTCCTTGTATAGCACGAATAGCTCCCCCTCTCGCCCGATCCCCAGCACCTACCCTCTCACGTAGAGCCGCAACTTCTTCTAAAATCGGGTCTAAATCAGCAGGTGCTGGTAAAGCAGCCGCTACATCACGGACAACGTCCCCTCTTAAAGCATCTACGTCAATTGGTGC
>TARA_R100000664_G_C2759758_1_pt1 | contig 10932 bp, 23 predicted proteins | sample TARA_R100000664 | Tara Oceans TARA_R100000664 (sample SAMEA2622705) | marine metagenome | biome: marine biome (ENVO:00000447); feature: deep chlorophyll maximum layer (ENVO:xxxxxxxx); material: "saline water (ENVO:00002010), including plankton (ENVO:xxxxxxxx)" | depth 115 m | reverse complement strand
TTTTGTGCTTAGACTTAGATGCTTTCTTTTCCAGCTCTCTTAATTGCGGATTGGTAAGCCATATCGTTTCCCCTACCCGTGGGACTATGGGCAACTCTGCAATAATAAAAACCTCATTATATACAATTTCCTCATTGTCTATAAATACTTTACATTTTACCATAGCGAAATAGTTTTAGTAGTTTTTGAAAAAAAGAAACTTTGGCTGGTGGATTTAAAAGGGGTTGCAGTTGTTTTTCAAAAGACTTCACTTTTCCCTGCAACTGTTTTACTGTTTTTTCAAGATGGCTTATATCAAGGGCAGACTTATTGCGCTCTGCGGTAAGCTCTTTTGTAAGCTTTCGTTTTTCACTAATAAATTCATTGCGATAATGATACATTTCGTTTTTAATCTGCTCTAAGTCTTCTCTAGCTTGGTCATAGCCATTTTTATATGCTTGCCCATGGCTTGTTTCCATTTTGTAATGTTTAAGATTTTTCATAATGCTCTCGTTTTTGGTTTTCTATTTTTTCTAACTCTTCTCCTTCCAAAATTTTATTAGACTCATAAACTTCTACCAACTCGCCATCGACATATATCTTTATCTCCGTAGAGATGCTCTCAGGCTCATCGAACGAGAAGGGGAAATACATGGTTATAATTTTTACGTTACTCACGGTATGTTGTTTATGTCGTCAGGAAGATTATATCGCTTTACTATTGGGTCTACCTCATCGCCAGGATCAGACACAATGTGTTCGCTAATGGTCTTTAATGAATCGGCAATAGACTCCAAGGCATCAACAATTCTGTCTTCAGGAGTTTTCGGTATCTCGTATTTTCTATTTTCTGTCATTGGATTATATTTAATTAAAAAATGTGGTGTATCTTTTTCCATCGAGGACCATCAATGCCATCGTATCTACGCCAGACGACTAAATGGTCTTCCTTTTTGCACTTACCAACAGCCCTATGTAAGTACTTTTTAATGAGTTTAAGTATTTTATTTCTCATGGGACATCATTTCAATCCACTCAGCAGGTGTCCAACCACTAATAAGAAACTCCCTTTCATCGGCATTGAGTTCAGGGAACACGTCTTGGACAAGTTTTTTCTTTTCCTTCCACATAACGTATTTGGGAAAACTGACAATAATACTGTATTCTTCATGAGTTACTGAGCATGTCTTAGATAAACACACATCACGACCCATTAAGTTTGTTTTTACTCCATTCATTTGATTTAATTTAAAAAGCTTCTATATAAGGAACATTCTCCTTGTTAAAAATAATATATTTACCTTGGTTGTTGCGACCCTCAGTAGCCTCCAGGTTGGCAGCAAAAATTGCATAGTCCCTAAGCCACTGATAAAAACGCTTCCTCTCCACCTTCGACTTTCCATAAGGCCCGTAGTCAGGGTTTTCCTCAATAAAGTTATGCCATAGATCATTCATCTGAATAGAAGAGTTCCATGCCATAACTGTGTTGTGAGGGTCGGTAATCCAATCATGGAAAGAGTCATCAGTCTCCTGGCGGAATTTTTTTACTATCATGTTCTTCCACTCACACTCCACTAAGCCGGTGCTTAAATAACCCTGAAGACACTGAAGCATGAAGTTGTCAAAACGACACCACTCATCCTCCTCCCAATCGCCAAAAAATAATCTCTTGAAATCCATCTCAGGAGTGTGGCTCTGAGAGTAGTGCTGAGACAACTCCAACTCCCACTTCCTACGAGCATAAGAACTGCCCTTGCCACGCACTGCGTAGTTGGTAGTAATGACAACCTTTGGAGACCTATCAAATGGTATCTTAATAGCATCTTTGTTTTTCTTCTCAACAGTAATACCCTCAGTGATAACACTAAATAGCCTCTCAAAACTGAAGCCCTTACGTATATCATCAAAGCATATTATCTGAGTATCAGCCGATACAAGTTGATATGCAAAACTCCTTTCAAATGTAAAAGCCTTCCCATCAATGGTAACAACTTTTTTTAGTTGAGAAACTCCATTAACAAATAATCCTTTGCCTGTGCCCCCTTCAGGGTTATCAGAAATAAGCTCATCATTTAATATGACTGCTGGAGAATATCCTAAGTTTTTATACCCATGGAGCAAGTACCCTACAGTGCTACACAAAGACTTAAAACGACCTACATCACTGTCACATATGTTCATCATAAACTGCTTGAAGTCGCAGTCATCAATGTCGCATATAGAGAAATCTCTAGGGCAACAGTGGTCTTTCCACACAAATCCTGGTAGGTCAATATAGTCTATGGTTTGTATCTCCGTAGGAGTAATCTTTACTGCGCAGTTCTGATAATATATATATGCCAAGTGCTTACTGTCTCGCATGAAATGGACATTGACAGGGGCTAATAAAGAAAGAAAGTCCTCCTTGAAAAATCTAGTCTTATCAGCAAAGTAATTATATATAGAGTAGTCATCAAGGGTATTCAAATAGTTTAAGACAAAGTCTTTAATGTCCTCTTCTGTGGTCGGCTCAATAAGGTTGTTAGTAACTTTTACAAAGATATAAGCCTTGCCACCTTCAGGGGCATATTTGTAATAGCCATGATCTTCTAAATACTTTTTGAACTTCCAATGAACAACAGAGACATTGCCGTTTTTATTCTTCTCCCAAAATACGTGGTGGGATAAATCCTCCTCGATTCGGTTTATAACACTCTCGATTACTTCTGCGTTCTCCTCGCCCGAATTTTCCAGAAAAGAACGCACTTGCTTTTTTGAGACACCCTTGTTCATTTTCATCTTGGCCTTGTTGAGAGTCTCGGTGTCTTCAAACCATTTAGAGCCAAATATTGACATATCTTTATATGCCGAGTTAATAGTAACCTTGTTTTCAGCTTGATTCTTAGGGTCACTGTCGTAGTCTAATATAATAAAGGTAGCATCAGATTTGTCAATGCCGAACTCACATAGGGCTTTTGCCAATATAAATAAGTTGTTGTTCCTCTGTTTTGGCACCATGCCATACTCTGCCTCCCACCATATCCTTAATCTTTTAATGGTTTCATCAGTGTCATTAAGCTTTAGTGTAGCCCTAGACTCTTGGGTGTAAGCTACTAGTTCTTCCTTGTTTTCCTCTTCCCAAACTTCAGCCTCTTCATTGATAAATATTTTAGGATCATAAGACTCATAACACACTCTACTTACGTTCTTGCATGTAATATCAAACTCCTCGCAGTCATAATATTTTTCTAAAGCCATAAAGTAAGACTTGTGCTTTGCCCCATTGGGAGGGATGCGCACCAATACCTTTAAGCCATTGCCACTAGGCGAAATAAACACCGAATAAGTGTAAGGGTCTTTGGTAAGTTTGTCTTTGCGCTTTTGTAAATCTGTTTTGTTTTTAAAGCCATCGAAGTCCAAGCATATAATACCACTATGGTCTATTAGCGAGTCATCGCTTCGCTTGTTGAAAGTACCACTGAAGCATATCGCTGGTAAGTCTTGCTTTAAGGCATTGCGCTTGCCTTTGTCTTTTTCTTTTCGTATCGCTGATACCAAGTCCTTAGACTTGCCTATTTTAATTCTTTCCAATATTACTTCTACACCACGATGGAATGGCGTTGAGGTATCCAAGATGTTCTTAAATATAGTTATCTCATTCATTTTCTTTCTATTTAGTGTTGGTAAGTGTTGTTAAAGTGTCGCAAAAGTGTTACATAAGTCGTTGATTGCCACCATAAGTGTCGTTGTGTTGTAGTTTTCTCTATATTCGGGACACAAAAAAATAAAGTAATAAAAAAGAAATACGTATAAGCCCAATATAAAACTGTTTTGCAACACTGCGACACAAAAAAAGGGTGGGGGTTGCCCCCCACTCCTAGTTAGAATGGCAAGTCCTCAGACTCCTCTTCCACCCCTGCGGGCTCATTTGATGGTGTTGCACCAGCAACAACTTTGCCATCAGGGTGGTCTTTGGTAACGATGGTAACCACACCATCACTCCAAAAACTATTGCCATTACCTACATAATGGCGTGATGCCTTTTTCTCTTTTTCTTCTTTTGTCTGATCCTCCCAAGCTGACACATTAGAGCCGAACTTAGAAACCTCATCATTAATAATACCTACAACGTCTAAGTATCTACCTTTCCTTAGTTTAGTTTTGGTGAACTTAAAACAGTCTAGACTTAATTTAAACATAGTTGCCATAATAATAAATTTAAAGTTGTGAAATAATAAAAAATTGTGAAACATCTTCGGTGGCATTTTCTCCGAAGAATTTGTTGTAGACATTCATTGCCTTATATACCTTTCTTTTGCCTCCCTCTAAAAATTCATCAGTGCAGTTAAAGATAGCAGTTCTGCCAGAACGCTTCTCTATTGCTAGAAATTTCATTGGAACACCAAATATCTGTTGGTATAAATAGGATTGACTGTCGTAATTATATCTGAGTGCCGACTTTCGGAAGTCGTCAATAGAAGCCGTGGTTTTAAGATCAATGATGCACTCAGGGGTAAGGATATCAGCTTTGCCTTTCCATACTAAGCCCTCAATGGTTGTAAGACCAGGTTGCTCAAACTTATTCCCCTCGGCATATATCATATCGCAGAAAGTCATGTTCTGAGTAACACAGTCGCATAAAAAGTTTAAATCTTCAATCTCCTTGTCCAATAGCATTATTGATGCACCACTGCTCTCTAAAGCCATCTTGTAGTGCTTAGTGGTTCTCGTTGAAGAGTCCACCCCCTGGAACTGACCCAATTTGTGAGGCTCTAGGATTTTTGTATGCAAGTAACTACCCATTAACATCGGTATGGTAGGGTCTTTATATTGCCTAAAAGTCCTAGGGTCACGTAGCAAAGAGCCTATGTCGGAATTAGATAAAAACTTCTGACCGAACTCTCCATAATAATTGGTGTCATCCCTTAGTTTGTCAATGATGGCTTCTGATATCATGACTTGATGACTTTATCAAGTTCTGACATTATAGCTTTAGTAATTTTATACTTTTTTGATAAATTCTCTACTAAGCCATCAATTCCCATGCTCTTATTTACCGACACATACTTTAATACCTTAGCCCAATTGTCATCGCCAATGTTTAAAGTATATACAGTGCGCTGAGGCTTTTTAGGAGCATCAGAGAACTCTTTTTGCATCTGAGCAACATATCTGTTGTCATCCCATAAGCCCAAAAAGATGTCAGCATTGAAGCCTAGTTTACTCAAGCCTTTAGTTAAGGCATCAGTAGTTACCTTTTTCAGGCACTCATCATCAAGGTCGCCCCTTTTGTTATATATATTAATAGATGAGTTGATGTCGAATTGACATTCCTTTGTTCCCTTTTTATACCACAGTTTTGCTTTATATCCCAAAAGCCCATCTGCTATTGTCCAGAACTCCTCATCTTTAATACCCCAACCATCACCAATTGAGCCAAATTGTTTTGTTGCCTCCAATAGTTGATATTGAGCATTTATAGTTGTAAAACTCCTTGCGCCAAACTTTACTTGCTTAGTGTATTTTGGGTTTGTCTTAGCGACCTCATTCCATATGTCTAGCGTGCTACTTGTTTTTTTAGTTGCCATGTGTTTTGTTTTATTGATTAATAAATTCGGTGTTTACTACTCTGGTAGGATCAAACTGAAGGAGTATGGTATTAACCACCTCTTTCGTGTACTCATCCTCTTTCATGTCCTCCCCAATTCTATTGGAAGCATGGAACAAAGTAGTGTAATGTAACTCGTGCCCCTTGAGAGCAAAAAACCTTTGGATGTAGACCAATTTTATGTCAAGCTGTCGGGCTATATATATAATTAAATATCTCGCATCCACTAGGGCTTTCTTTCGTGACCTAGAAAACATCTCCTCCTCATCTACTTGAGTGTGGTGAGATACGTAGTCTACAATTTGGTTGAATAATTTTATGTTCACTTATCTGTTGTTTCTGAGTCCTCATCATCAAGAGCCGACACTTCTTCAATGGTGGGCTGAGGCATATAAACCTCTAACATTTGAACAAATAAGGGGTGGACATTGCTGACTATCGTCACGGCATCCTCCTCTTTTTTTCTTCTTTCTTTTGCCATGTGTATTAGATTTAATTTAAAATAATTCTGCTACCTAAAAAACCGATGCCTAGAAAAGGCTATCGGTCAATTAGGCTTAATACCAACACTATGTATTGTAAAATTACTTAATTATTATTAGAATAACAACTCTGAACTATATATATTCATCTTCATCATCATGAAGTTCGGCAGTGATAATAGCGTACACTAGCACCCCCAGTGAAAACCCCCAAAACATCAATATGATAGGCCATATCCAACTCATGGTTTTATAGTTTTTGCTTTAGGCTTGGGAGTTTGATACTCCTTGGTCTGCCTAAGCTTGTTCATCCGTTCTTTAAGTTTCTGCTTGTCAGATTTTTCCCTTTCAATCTCAAGCCACCTACTGTATGCACTGTCCATGATATTAAAGTTTGCTAAATGAGTAATGGTGTATAGGAATCAAAGTGTTGCCACGAACAGTAAAAAAATCTTTGCCGTTACCCATAACATCGGTGTTTGAGTGGCGCATTTGATTTAAGATCAAGGTGGCTTGTTGTTGATTTAACCCTATAGTTTTGTCTCTGTCATAGGTGATATCATCTTGGCATACCCTATGGAAATCATCGTAAGGCCAATCCTCACATTGGTGGGTGATACGGACTTTGCGAATAGGGAACACATCAATGGTGGTGTCTTTGGTTTGTATTTTCATTAAAATAAAGTTTTTATGGGTGAGTAATTAGTTTGGTTTTTCTGCCTATAGCATTTAAGAGAGCAGTAGTCGGGGTGTGCCTTGTAGCACTTAACGGCTAAGTGTTCTCCACAATTTTGACATTGGTCAATAGGGTATGAGTTTCGTATGTCTGCCGACAAGACCTCAAGGCATAATTTATGAGGGACTTTACTGCGTTCATAGTCGCCTTTAAGACCTTGAGTCCCAGTTTGAGACCCCCTGGGCGCAGAGACATGACAAGGGTCGCCATTGGCACACGCCTTCTTGGGTTTCCACCCAAAATTATTAGTCCATATATCCGTAGGCTTCATTCTCGTATCTCCATATTGACAATAAGTAACTGTGTGGCACAATGGCAATGCCTCCATAAAGGGGGCTTTACGCAGTTTGCCACGAGGGTTCTCAATATAATAAATTAAATCCTTTTCGTTAAATGAGTCAGATAATAATTGAAGATATTCAATTATCGCCAAGGTCTTTTTGGCAATCTTAATGCCCAACTCAGCACTCTCAGTCTTGGGGGTAAAAGGTTCGCCCTTTACCCAATTTCGACCAATACATGCCACGCTAAATGCTTGACATGGAGGACTTGCCCATACGATGTCGGGAATCCATGGTAGTTTGCTAAAATCAAAATCAAAAATGTCGGTGACATAGTCCACCCCCTCGAAGGGATGGATGTCGCTTGAGAACACCTCGTGTCCGAGTTCCTCACACGCCTTGCCGATGCTTCGGCTTCCTGCAAATAGTTCTAATACTTTCATCTTTCCTTTCTTTTAAGTAAATATAAATAATGATCATAACCAACCCTCCCACAAAAAGTAGGAAGGGTGGCATATATAATATAAGGTTTATGTCTTTCATTACCATTCGGCTACAAAGTTACACTCCCCATTTTCCACAATACACGCTAGTATCTTTTTGCCAAGACCATAATCGGCATAGTCTACTAAGTCTGCCTCGACATAGGTAGCCGAAATCCCCTCCTCTGTATACAAATCCTCTATCATGTCATTGTTGTATCCGTTGTTGTCCCTAAAAAACTTCTCAAGCAAAAGGAGTCTTGGCCCTAGTTTTTCTTTAATCTTCGAGAGTTCAGTTTCCACTTGTTCTCGGTGCTCTTCTTCCCTAAACTCATAATGAGTTTCTTGGGGCTCATATATGTCCCCTCCAAACCTTGAAGGTGCATGACTTGATTGTACTGCAAACCAAAACTTTCCGTTAATGTCTCCATTGTAATATCTTCCCATAATTTCTAAAATTTAAGTGTGTTAATAAATTGATTCCATTGCTAATTCATAAGCCAACCCAGGATAAACCTCTTCGAGTTCCTCCAACTCTGACTCAGTCAAGGGAGTGCCATCAGACCACTCCCCACTACCTACCCAACAATCACAAAAATCGGGGTAGTCTTTCGTGTCTACGCCCTCCACCTTGAGAGAACTGTATATAATAATGCCATCCTTGAAAGGGAGGCTGTCATTGTACATTTTTGCTTTCATAGTTTTATATTTTAATAATCCTAAATGATTGCCCACACTCAACCTTGAAATAATCAGTAGGCTTTATATACGTTTTATGAGTAACATGCCCTATACAAGTTTTAATTGTAGCCATCTCCATGCTCATAGTTGGAGGCTTAGGCTTGTCGGCTTTCTGTTTTTGCTCAAGTATTATTTCAGTATTCAATATGAGTGATTGCTCCATCTCTATTTGTTTTGGTTATAAAATTTAATAAACTCTACTACTGCATGGTAGGTATCTTCCCGTGTCCATATGTTTTCATACTGCTCTGTAAGTTTGGAGTATGTTTCATCAAATGGGGTATTATAGTAATCATCCCCTATCTTTTGAACTACTGGCATTAACCAATCCCATGATTTGCGAAATAACATCTCACTAGGCTGAATTAAAGCTACTGAATGTGGTGTTTCATAGCCTACCAACCCAGCATTTACTTTTTTCCATTTCATAAAATCTGCTATCAATTTGTTTGTTTCTGTATAGTTCATATCTATGTGTTTTGGTTAGTGAATAAGTTTTCTTCTTTGCCCCATTGATTCGCCATTGCTTGAGCAATTCCCTGAAATGTCTTGCTCCTTAATTTTGCCCGTTCTTCTTTGGGGAGTTTCCACGCCTCAGAATACCACGAAGGCATAGATTTGCCACTCTTGAACTGTGTTCTTTTTGGAGGCTCTACAATATTAGTTGACTCTAAATTCGGCAAACCCTTTAGCCACAAACAAGTTTTCTTTTCAAAAGGGTCACCGAACTCATAAGGGTTTATGATTTGATTAGGCTTGCGCCATATAGTTGACATAACGCCAACGGGGTTCTCAATGGCAATCTTAGGGCAATCGGCATTGGCAAACATCATAAAGAAATCTATGGCAAGTTGTCTGTCGTGATGCCTCTTGATGGCTTTATCTCCATACCTCTCAATATTGAACCATCTGTTGCCCGTTACTGTCAAAAAAGTACATGGAGGGAATGCTATAATCATGTCCCATTGTTGCTTTAATAAGGCTGATACATCTTGTTGTAAATGCCACTCAGGATGCCCCCCAGAGCAAGGCAATACATCACAACTGTATGCCTCATGACCAAGCCTCCTAAACTCTTTAGTGACTGCTTGGCTTTCCTCACAAGCTAATAAGACCCTCATGCTAGTATCTCTTTAAGGTTACGACTCTCATCCCCATCGGCATAGTAAGACTTGCCAATTGCCATAGGCTGAATCCACGCCCCATGGTATTCCAAAAAGTCTGACTTGGTGCGCTTGCCGTGTCTAGGAGCTATGGCACTCCCATTCATTTTCTCGTACTCATTGTGCGTTCTACTTATCTCCTTGTATTCAATAAAGAGTAAATCCTCTACCTCTTTTTCGGACTTGCCGAAGGCTATCATGGAGTCGCCAAAGACCTCGTCTATGCGACCAACCCATATAATATCCTCTTTGCGTATTGCTTTGAATGTTTTCATTGTGTTGGTTTTATCTGCCTCGACCCTCATCACTAAGGGCATCAGCTTGGTTAAGTAATTCATTTTCTCTAATCTCCTCCTCTGAGAGTATCTCGCCCTCTAAAAGGTGGTCGGTAAGTTTGTCCTCCATCTCGTGCCATGTAGTGTCATCAAAGTCAATCTCTACATTGAATTTTTGCTCTACAGAAACCACTAATTGTGCTAGCAATTCGCTTACCTCTTGTTTCAAATCGTGCTTTGTCATGCTAATATGGTTTCTGCCTTGAATAATAAAGTTCTTATGTCTCTCTTTAGGGCGACTCTTTCCTTGTCCCTCAAGCCACTACCATCATCCATCACTTTAGTTTGATAGAATACTGCTTCGCATCCCCTTGAATCCTTCTGTAGACTAGCCATGTGTTTGTATGGGATGAAGTCTAGCATTTTCCACTCCAAGTCATTGGTGTTAAATACCCATACCCTTGCACTTGACTGCATATCATATGCATCTACATCAATGGTAACTTTTAGGTTAAATGTCTTGTACTTATAAAAACCTTTGAACTCAACGGACTGAGTGCCATTGTAGTAGGTCTGTTCGATTATTTTAAAATCCTTAATTTTCATCGTGTTGGTGTTTAAGTGAATAATAATATGTCTGCAATATATAACTTTTAAATGACTTATGCAATAGTTTATGCTATACTAACCTAGTAATTTTAATTATATTTTTTCTGGCGTTCTAGGATCATAAATTATTTTTTACTAGCCTATACATCCACATCATCCTCCCATTCAGTTTCATACTCGACATCCACATCAATGGTGTCTAGCATCGCAAGAGCCTCAGTATAGGCATTACGCAGTTCGCTTACCATATCTCTTAGGTCGCTTTGCCTCACGCAATGGTTAATCTCATAAATGTGGTAGTTCGTGCCATCCTCAATAAGATTGGCTACCTCTCGTAGTTGTGGAACGCAGTCCCACCCATCTGTTGTTGTCTTGATAGTCATAGTGATAGTTTTAACTCAGTCGGCAATATTGCCTCCCTCTACGCCCAAAACCCCATGCCTCGAAAGGCTATGGGGTGTACTTGGACGAGGGGGTGGGTTATACCTTCACGCCTATCTCAGATAGATACTTGGCGTTGAGAATTTCCTTGCCCTCAGATACCTTCTTGTCCACAATGCCTTGCAACTCCTTTACAATGACATCCTTGCCCCACTT
>TARA_R100000664_G_scaffold7915_2_pt1 | contig 10936 bp, 8 predicted proteins | sample TARA_R100000664 | Tara Oceans TARA_R100000664 (sample SAMEA2622705) | marine metagenome | biome: marine biome (ENVO:00000447); feature: deep chlorophyll maximum layer (ENVO:xxxxxxxx); material: "saline water (ENVO:00002010), including plankton (ENVO:xxxxxxxx)" | depth 115 m | reverse complement strand
ACCAACGCTAAGTATTGTTGTGCGATATCTGGTTTGTTTTCAAATGTGATAACAGCGTCTCGTAAATCGTCTAATTCATTTTGATCTACTGTTTCTCCGACTCTATCCGTGACGAAATCAATATATCTATTAACGTTAGGATCTCCTGCTGCATATTGACCGATAATATCATCAACTTTATTACTTCGATTTACTTTTAATTCTAAATCCTTTTCCAGTGCAGCTATGCCTACCTGAGCGTTAGGAAATACTGCGAAGTTATTACCATAGGTTTCCCCTGTGGTTCCTGCTTGTCCTACATCTGTTAGGTTACCGGGGTTGTTAAAAGCAGTGACTTGAGTTCCTCCCTGTCCTCCAACTAAGGTTCCTTCAGATGACTCACGTCCTAATAAGTCATCAAATTCTAAACTCTTAAAACTTCCTGGAAATGTTGTGCCCGCAGCTAATCCTGGAGTTTTGTCTATCGAAGCACCATAAGGGCTTGATCCCATCAAGCCATAAGGTTTACCAGCGTCGAAATCTTGGTCCCCAGGGCTTACATAAAATTCTTCTTGTCTTCCCCCCGGTGCGTTAGGTCCCAATAACTCTGCAACCTGTGGAGATATATTTAATTCATCTAGGAGTGCTTTTTGTTGTTCTAAATATTCAGGACTAAATCTATCTAGAGCGGATTGTTTAATTTCTTCAGCTGGAAAAACAGGATCTCTGGTGGGAAAATCAATACTAATTTCAGGAGTTGGTAAAGTTGTCAGTCCTGCTCCTGCTTGGTAGCCCGTGCCGGGCGTTCTTCGAAATGTTTTTTGTCTTTGTAGTTCGTCTATTTCTTTACCCAATATTAATTTATCTATCTGTAAACCTAAAGCATCTTTTTCTGCTTTATTAATTAAATCTGTTGATTGTGCAATCTCTTTAAGAGAGGGCAGTCCTTTAGACGTTAGAGGGTGTTTATCTGGGTTATCATATATTTCTTTTTCCACATCATTTAATTTATCGTAATTTTTATTACCCTTGTTGGTTGCATAATTAACTATGTCTCTGAAAACTGCAAGGAAGCCTAGTCCTCCACTTAGAGCTTTTTCTCCCAGTGCCCCTATGATTTTTCCTCCCCTATATGCCACATCACTTCCTATTTCACTTAGTGTTGGTCCATACTTTTTAGCCAACTCCATTTCTTTTTCCGCTAGAGTTTTTCCACCGGGGGTGGCTGCTTGAAATAAACCTGTTATACCCTCCACTGCTTTAGTTTTTGTGGGGTCAGTTTTAAAAGCAACATATTCATCTGCTTGTTTTTTTCTACGATCTAGTCGATCATCACTAACATCTTGTCTGCCATCAAAGAAAGTTTTACGAGTTATCTCTCTATCTAACTCACGTCCTATTTGTGCTTTGCTTTTGGATGGAGGACCTATTGGTGTTCCTCTTCTGCTCTCTGCTAATCCTGGTGGTCCGTTTGCCATTATGTATTCCTTTGTCTAACTATCTCTTCCAATATTGTATCGTCGCCTATTATATCTCTTACTAAAGCAGAATCAAGATTTTGTGTTGATCCTGTTCCCGTGATTACCCTGCCTCCCGTGCTAGTGCTTATTGGTTTGGTCGTGGTCGGTGGTGCGGTAGGCGTGATTTCTTTTTGTGTGAACCCTTCTGGTATGACAAAGGTCGAGTCAAAATCGCCTTCGTTTACATCCACATTCATGTTGTTTCTTCTTATCTTTAATATTTCACGAAGAGCTAATGGGAAAGGATTTTGTATTTCTCTACCTAGTTCTTCCTCTAAGTCTCTAAAGTTTCTGTTAAACGCTCGACGAATACCATCTCCCGGTAGATAAGGTAAATAATTACCTCGTATAATAGACGCTCTTTCTCGTCTTGTAATTCTTTTCATTTCTTTCACGAGATCAGATCTATTTGCTCCTAACTGTAAAGCATCTTTATATGCGTTATGCATCTGTTTAAAGTTTTGAAATCTTACTCTTTCTGCTTTGAGATATTGATCTACAATTTCAGCAGGGGAAACAAGTCCCCCTTTCAACACATCACCAACAAAGGATGCTCTAGCACTGTCGTTTCTCTTATTAAAATCTGTTATGATAAACGGCATCGCATCTAATGGATCAAGTTCTATTGCTCTAAATCCGAAGATACCCCCTGCCTCGTCTAATAAATTATATGTCTGTCCATATCTGTCAGGTATTTTTTCGTTGCCTAACGCACCTGCTTGAAACAATCTTTTCACCTGATTGACAGAACCGGGCATGAATGTTTCGACGACATGCATTCCACCTTTGTAAATTTTTTCTCCTGTGGAATCTCCAGGTCTAAATATCTGACGACCATCTCTTGATCTGCCATTTCGTGCAACGATATCTGCAAAAGCCTCGAAGAAAATAGATTCAGATATAAATGGTTTTGCCAACTCGTAGAAACTCGTAGCACCTGCATCTAATAAATATTTATTTAAACTCTCTCCTGTCTCTTGTCCTTTAGATGCTTCGTTTAAAATAGTATTGACTGGTCTAACTAATGTGTCGTAAGGGAAGATGTAACTTAAATCTACATATTTTACCTTGCCTGTTTTTTCATCTCTTTCAAGAGGCATCAACAATCCGTTTACTGACCATGAAGGAACAAAAGTTCTAAGCGCTCTCATGTCATCATTAGTCATACCTGCTAAGGCTTTACCAAATTCTACAAGTCCTGCTGGGACAACTGCTGCTGTTGTAGCGACACCTGTTAATCTTCTAAGTCCTGTTTGTTTAAAACCTTCTACTTGTAGTTCTCTAAGTCCTCTTTGTATTGTGTTGAAGCCTGTTCTGATAATCTCGGCGGGGAAAGCAACAAACGTACCAAGAGGTAATCTTCTAAGTGTTTTAATAAATTCACCCACATACTCATAGTTAGGAATATTGTGCTTTGTAATTTGTGCGGCCATATTTTCATAGAAAGTCTCCAAGAGTTTGTCTCCCTCTAGTCTAACGCCTTGATTGCCTAGAGTTATAAATCTACCATCAGTGCTTATGTCTACCACTCGATCAAAGATAGGATCGTTTCTGGTTACTTTTCTACCAAGCAGTTTACTGTATGCCTGCATGTTTTTAGGATCAAAAATATTCTTTGAGTTAATACCTAGAACTTTAAAGTTTTGTTTTAACGACTCTAACTCTGCTTCAAAGTTAAAATTTTTCCATAAATTATCTTCAGCTAAATATGCTCTTCTCGCTTTCTCTGCTAATTTACTTGTTCTCCCCAATAAAGTATTCATGGCTCCATTGAAGTTACCTGTATAAAAATCAGTTCCCACTTCTTTTGCTAGAGCGTCTATGTCCCCTGCAATAGGGTTGGTGCCGTTAATACCCAGTCTTTGATTTCTTAATCTTCTAGTTTGTGACTCTACGTCATTACCTGTTATATCTTTCAGTGATCTTCTAAATAATCTAGCTGTCTTTGCAGGGTTTTGAAAAAGAATGTTACCATTCATCGTGGTAAATAAAGCAGCAGATATTACGTTTCGAACGTGAGTGAAAGGAGAGTAAATAGTTTTAGCTTGTTGAGATATGCTCTTAGGAACTAGAACCATCCATTTGTAAAGATTATTTAAAGTATTATCGGCTATCATTTTATCTGTATTAGTAATAGCCTCTGCCACAGGTTTAAAAGTATACTTACCGTCTAAAACACTAGGGATGAGAGTGCCGTTAGTAGTTTCTATTCTTACGATGTCATCAGCTAAATCTAAGTTTACATCTTTATATTCTGGTAAATTTTTTATGGCTGCCTCAGCATCGGCAGTGGAATCAAAAAACAAAGTGCTTTTTATTCCCCTACCTGCTCCCGGTATGGGACTAGGTCTTAAACTATCTTGAAATAATTTATTGTGTGTCGCTAACTGAGCCATTATTTCAGACTGTTTTGCATTAGTATTAGCAATATTAAAAAAAGGATCTTCAACTTCACCTAATAATTCTCTAACTGCCTTTGATTTTACAGTTCTCTTTTTAAATATATCTTCGTCAACTTCTAATTTTAAATCGTCTTTTAAAAATTTTCTAAAGTTTCCTATTGGTCCTGCAGCTGATTCTTCAAATAAAGTTTTACCTCTGGTTTTTACAATTAATCTTACGGCATCCACAGCTTTTTGTGGCGCAGTGTTTATTTCAAAATCATCACTCATTCTCTTAATTTGTTCTTCAATAGCCTTTTGTTTTCCTATCTGTCTTTCTCTTTCAATCAAAGGATTTCTCTCTGCCATAGGATTCTTTTGACGTTGCGCTGCTCTTGCTTCTACTATTTGAGTTGCTTTTGCTCTTGTTCTATCACTGTTTCTATAAGCCATAGCGATAGACTTTGCAAAAACTCTCTCCGCTCTTCTCATTATTTCTGCGGTAGGTCTAAACTGATCATCAGAGAATAATTTTTTTATAATGCCCTTATCTTTTTTAAATATTTTGTACTCTCTATTAATATATCTACCTAGTTGGCTAGTGAAAGTATCACTTAGTTTTTCTGCATTTTCTAAAACATCTCTGGCTATTTTTTGTTCTGCCTCATCAAGCCCCGTTATTTTTAAAGTTGCTCTAGCTTCTTTAATTAAAGGTTGTAATAATTGTTTGTCTAAAGTTATGGAATTTAAATCTATTTGATATCTTGCATTTAATAGTGAGTTTTCAAACTGAGCTATGTCATCGTCAGAAGCCTTTAAAGTATTTTTCATAAAGTCATGTAAGCGTTCTCTTTTTTGAAATGCAGGGTTGTTTACTTCAATCTCTCGACCTCTTGCATTTACTTTTGTTTTTACCTTAGGGGTAGAGTATGCGCTTTCAGGGACAGTTTGTTTTAAGACATTACCTTTATCATCAAAAATAAAATCTGCTTTTTTAAAATCACCGAAGTCAGTTAGTCTATCATTCACAAGTTTTTGAAACTGATTAAACACTTGTTCTTTTTGACCACCTGCATTTTTAAGTGCTTGTTTAGAAATATTCTCTGCGGACTTTGCTAAATTATCTACAAAAAATTGTGATTTTAAGGCAAAGGTCGTAGCGATTTGATCGCCATCTTTTAAAATATTAAAAGCTCTTTTACCCAATACGCTGTTAGGAGTTAATTTATTTAACGCTTTTCCTATTACACTTTGCAAAGGGCTTTTGTCAAACTGTCTAGCGAGAGGAGATGCTTTTAGTGCCTTAGATGTTCCTGTGATTATTGTGCCTAAACCTGCACCGAGAGCACCACTCTCTACTGCAAACTTAAAACGATTAGTAAATCTTCTAAATGCTTCTTCTCTACCCTCGGCACCTTCTCTTTGGTCTGTAGCTGTTGGGCCACCAAGAACATCACCAATAGTTCCAAAGTCATCTGTATAAGCCACGCCCTCACCTATAGTTGATCCCAGTAAACCTGCTCCACCTATTTTAAATTTTCTACCAAGGTCTGATTTACCAGTGACTTGATCTATATCTTCTCTTGTCCTGCTTGCTCTAACTTTTTTTATAGCCTGCTTGTCTGTATATTTACCAGCTTTCTTTGCGTCTATTGCTTTTCTAGCAAGACGTGTTCCCACTTTGTAACCTGCAACTCCCGGTATACCTAATTGAATAAGCCCTTCAGTTATTTTACCTGCAACAGTTTTTTCTGCTATTTCTTCAAAAGGATTTATTTTATCAAAAAATTCTTCAACGCCCACAGCTGTATCTGTGTCTAATCCTAGATCAACTAACTCTGCTCCAAGAGAAACAAAGCCTTCTGGCACCTTTAAAACACCTGATGCTATGCCTGCAAAAAACCCTTTGAAAAATCCGGGGGACTTATCTTTGTCTTGCTCTTCTATATCATCAAGAGGTTTATCCCCGAAAGGATTAACATTTAGATCTACTGGGTTATCTCCAAAAGGATTAACGGCCATGATGCTTTATCCTTTCGTATAGGTAACACCTTCAAAAATATATTGTTCACCTGATTGTAATTTGTCGTAGGCAGGATCGTTCTTACCTGTGATTGTGACTACACTTGATGTTGTTCCTTCTTCATCTGGATTAGGAAATCTTTCCATGGCTTTTATATTTGCTCTATTTGTTGCTTCTTCTACTTCAAGCCCTTCTTCTTTTACATATAAATCAACTAACTTATCTACGTATTCATTTCTTTGTTCTGATAAAGACTTACCTGCTTTTTGTGATGTAATTTCAATTGATTTTGCATAAGCATCTTCCATAGACATATCAGGATTAGCTTTCATTATGTCTTGCACCAATTGTCCAAAGGTCCCCGTCTTTTGAGTTCTACCTAACTCATCCTCTGCACCTTTGATTGCTAGCATTTCAATTGCTCTTTCGTCTTTCAACGATTCTCTACCTAAAGCTGCAAAAGTTTGTAGTGGATCTTTAGCAGATTTGGCAATCTTCTCTGCAAAGTTGCCTCCTCTAGCAGATGCTAAGTTTAAACCAAACTGTGCTAGTTGAAGTAACCCTTGTTGTTTTAGTCCTTCTTTAGGATCACCTAAAATTCTTTTATATAATTCAGATCTTTCTTTCACTAAATTTTCTAGTTCTGTTAATTTATTTCGTTCATCCCCTGAAGCTGCAAAACCAGAGTCTGCTAACTCCTCTTGCTCTCTATCTACTGTGTCAGACACAATCGCCTCAGATGGTCTAGCAGATTTTGCTAAGTTTTCTGCACCTTGTTCCATTTCAGTGGCTAATCTTAAAGTAGATTTTTTGGGAACCTTGGTGTCTTTCTTATCTTTTTGAGGATTTCTAGGATTTTTACTTACTTGTGTTAGTGTTCCAGGTTCAATGACCTCCTCAACTTTTCTAGTGACTATGCCACGAGGAGTTCTTTGTTCAATAGTTCTAACTCTAACAATATCTCCGTTAGGTTTTGTAATAATCTCTTCATCTATAACTTTAACTTCTCCTGCTGCTTGATAATTAACAACTCCACCATTTGCAAATGCAGGCAAGCCATACATGCGTAGTTGGTCCGTGGTTGGTCGTCGTTGAAAAAGAGGTCTGTCTAAGATAGCCATTATCCTAGTAACGAGCTAATACCGCCCGTTCCTCCCAAGGCACCTAAGGTGCTAAGACCTGCAATACCTAAACCTGCAACTTGTTGAAATAAAGACGGAGCAGGCTGTTGTGTAAATTGAACTTGTGAAGAAGGCACTCCTCGTAAAACATCAGATGCAAATCCTACTCTTCTAAAAGGTTCCTGTTGTCTGGCTAGTTCTGTTCTTCTAGCAGCTTCTAATTCATTTTGTAATTGTTGTTGTTGAACTCCACCAACACTTAATAATCTGTTAATATCAACTCCACCTAATCTTTGTCCTGCTTCACCCAATCCAACTTGTGCTTGACCTGCTTGTAGTGTTTGCACTCCAAGTTGTCCTAGTTGTTGTGCAGTTCTTTGTTGTGCCTGTTGTGCTTGTAAAAAGTTTCGTGATAGATCTTCAAAAATTCTTTGCGATTTTACCTGTGCTAAGTTTCTAGCTTCCTCTGCTTCACGGACACCGAACCTTGCACCACCAAAAGCTCCTGCTGCTACAGCTTCGGCAGCGGTTCGTTGTTTTTGAATATTTGCCTGTCTGTCAAGTTCAGCTAATGCTTGTTGTGTAACTTGTTGAGAGAAAGGATTCATAAACGTAGATATCTGAGAAGGATCTAATGTTTGAACTCCTGCACCGATGGCACCTAGCCCTGCACCCACTGTTGTCGATGCGGCATCTAAAAATGGTTGATAAGCACCTAGTCCTTCTTGCGCTTTGGCAACTGCCGTTTCTTGCGCTTGAGTTAGTGGTGCAACTTGTTGAGCAGGGACAGTCTGAGGCACACCTGCTAAACCTCTAATTCTTAATAAATATTCTTCATCAGTCTCTCCCGGTAGTTTTGGAGGAGGTATTTCCCCCGGTGCTAAAGGAATACCAAAAGTGGTTGCTAATAGTTGTTCCGCTCTATCTTCTATGAACGGGGCTTGTCTTTGCATTAAAACTTGATCTACCATTATGCTACCTTGCTTTCAAATTTATCCATCATGTCGTACATTTGTTTTGCACCCCTACGACGCTGTTCTAACTTATCACCTTTTTTAGCGCCATTCAATGCACCTAATCCTCTAACTGCCTTTGCAGTCATGACAAACTCACCATCACTTAACATAGCAGGAATGTCATCAGACTTTTCTGTACCGGGACCAGAGATCTGCCCTGTCTTTCTAGGAAAACCTCCATCTTTTAAACTTCTATATGTTGGTGCTGCTGCACCGTATGATCCTGTTGCAGGATCAAAATAACTCACACCAGGTTGACTAGCATCTAAAGGAGCGATACTGCCTGGTGTTACTGCATCAGGTATAGCTACTCCTTCTTCCTCATCCTCCATTGCGCTTAAAGCTCCAACAGCTCCTAGTCCTAACGCACCTGCAGTCAATGGTTTATCTTTTATAAATCCACCTACTTTTTGTAATAAAGATTGCTCTGCAGCTTTGGTTGCTTGTAATGCTCCCTGTTGCCCTGCAGCCATAGCACTTGCATTTGTAGGAACTGCAGTCGCAGCAGCTTGTCCTCCTAGTCCTGTTACAGTGCCGACACTGGAGCCAAGAGCAGCCAACCCTTGTCCTCCAACTAATCCTGCGCTAGCTCCCAAGGCTCCTAAACCATAACCCATCAAAGCAGATGTTGCTATGTTTGCCGGGTTGTCTCCTCTAACTGCTGATCCTATTCCTGCACCAATGGAGGCACCAACTGGCCCTGCAACTGCAAAACCTATCGCCCCTGTGACTGCTGGTAGGATCTTCTTAAACATTTTACTCCTCGCCTGTAGCTGCACCACTGAATAAGTTAGGTGCTATTACGTTGACATCTCTTCTAATGTCTTCCTCTTTTGTTTCTGTTTCTGGATTGTCAATATCTGCCTGACACTCCTCGTGTGAAGTATACTCTTGACCTGTTTTGGTGTTGGTAACTGTTGTCTCTACCTTGGCACTATAAACAGGGATTTTTTTACCGCCTATCGTGTCATAACGCAATAGAACGGGTTCATCTACTATTTTCGCCATAATATAGTTTTATAGGCGAAAAACTAGGAAATCAATATTATTATTGCTGTTGTTTTACCTCAAGTAAGGATACTTCAACCATGGCTCTTGGTGCTGCATTTGCTTGCACTTTTAAAGAGTCCCCCTCTTGATAAACCATGCTTGTGCTTATGGTGTTTGTGTTGGTCGCTGAAACGTCAACTTGAAATATTTGAAAATCTGCACTGCCGTCGTTGTGATCAATGTTTACAGTCACTGAAGAACTACCATCATAGTTATGAACATTAATTGTTTTGACTATAAAGGTAGACACCGGCAAAGGCGGTGTGGATGCAACATTAGCAGTGGGCACTGTAAAAACAGTGGTCAAATCTGTTGTTGTTACGTTAGTTATAAATCTTTTAAATACATCAGCCATTAGAAAAAAACCAACTTCTTCGTGTAGACTCCTCTTGTGTTTCTTGAGTATATGAACTATTTAGTTGTAATATTAAATCCTCTAATTGTCTAATAAGTTCAGCTTGTTGTCCTCTTTCATACTCATCTCTGGGATCTGGAAATCTAGTTATAGTTAATTTTGCCATATTTTTTCCCCATCAAAAATCCAAGAATAAAAGATACTCCTATAAAACTAACTATTAAAAGTGTGTGCCATAATAAAAACATCACTCATCATACCCTGTTTTTATCGCTAAAGTAATCCTAAATATTTTTGTAATTGTGGGTAAGGCTCTATGCAATATTTTAGAGTTGAAAACAATACCTCTATTAAACGTGGGGTAAATTACATATGAAGTATTATCCTTGATTAAAAACTCAGTGCCCCCTCCGTGAGAAGAGTCAAACTCTTTATTGATTCCTACTAAAATCGTTTCTTGTCCATCGTCAGGGTGAAAATCACCGTGCTGTGTATAAGTTTGTCCGTTAGCGTAAATTCTTTTTATAGGTTTTTTTATTTTTGTTTTTAAATAATCTACCTCGGTTTTAAGAGAGCTAGAGTCATCTAAAGGACAATGCCAAAACGAGGTGTCGTCTTCTGGTCTGGTATAATGTAATATCCAGGGGCAATATGGATCTGTAAGTTTGTTGTGTATACTTTCTATTAAATCTTTTTCTAAATAATTATCTTTATATTTTAACTGATCACTAATTATTGTAAAATTATCTTCTTCCATCTGGTTGAATGTCAAAACGTTGTGTCCCCAATCTCCATGCTGTTCCTGTTGTGTTTGATACTACATTAACTGTAAACTCTCTACCCCTACCTCGTAAACTTATAAAATCTGTTGTATCATTAAAGGTAGTTGTTTTAGTTACAGCTGTGCTATTATTTGGATAATTTTTAAATTCAAGTTTTGCATTTAATGTTCCCTCTTGATCCTCTACGTCAGGTATTAACTTAGATACAAACGCAAACTCATCACCTTGTGCTATTTGAACAACGCCTGATTTTACAAATGCTGTAATTGCTGCACCATCAGCATCATTACCTGTTTCATGTAAAAACATTTGTGTCGCTCCGTCTGTCAAACCTAAAATAACTTCATTGTTGGCAGTAGTATTTTCAAAATATTCTGATGCTACTGGATTATCAAAAACTTCTCTATCTATCCATGTGGTTCTAGCTAAAGTGCCTGTCCACCACGTGCCTTCCAAATAGTTGTAAGCGACAATAGCGTTTATCTGATCAGAGCCTGTTCTTGGATAAAACCACATGATCTCATTAAACTCTCCATTGTGCCCTGCAAAAGCATTTTCTGAACCTGTAATATTAATATTGTTAAATATAAATTGTTCCACGGTGCATGGTAATTTTTTTACTGATCCATCAAATAAAAAGAAAGAGTCTTGTGACATCCAATAACTTATACCGTTAATGTCAACAGCGGCATGACTACCTATTGCACCA
>TARA_R100000664_G_scaffold6465_2_pt1 | contig 10947 bp, 7 predicted proteins | sample TARA_R100000664 | Tara Oceans TARA_R100000664 (sample SAMEA2622705) | marine metagenome | biome: marine biome (ENVO:00000447); feature: deep chlorophyll maximum layer (ENVO:xxxxxxxx); material: "saline water (ENVO:00002010), including plankton (ENVO:xxxxxxxx)" | depth 115 m | reverse complement strand
CCTGATACAAATGGAGCAGTTGCATATCACACTCATCTTTTAGGAGCAGGGGATTTTTTATACCTACCAAACTTTAGAAGTGTGGATTACTCGTCTGACACTTCTGCAGGGTTAGGTGCTACTTTGACCAACAAAGCTCCTGCTGATGTTAATAGTGGTGCTTTATATGTAGATACGGGAGTTGATTTAGGTGCAAACTTAGAAGATAGTGAATCTGCTATAACTGTTACTGATTTAGCAGTCTTTAAAGTTGGAGATTTGGTTCAGGTTGGAATAAACGATACCACAGCAACTAGAATAGAGGTTATGAGAGTAACTGCTATGAGTGGCACAGATGGTAGTGGTACTTTAACTTTAGATAGAGCTTTATACGGAACATCTAAAGCAGATAAGGATTCACAGACCAACGGAACAAATGGTGCAGTAAGTGGAGCAAATGTTTATTTCCCATTTTTCAACACAACTTCAAATTACAATGCTTATTCTACCTTACAAACAGATTCTAATGGAAGGCTACATATTAAAAATCTAACAGGATATGGGCGATATGCAGATTTGGTTGCAGATGGCTTTGTTCCATCTAGTTTGAGTGGGAAATTTTATCGTGCAGGGTATCAAGAACTCGGTCTTTCTGATGTAACTTCTTCAACTCATTCAGGTTTAGCAGCTTCAACTACCTATTATTTCAGTATTGCAGTTGATGGTGGTTCTGCTTATGCAGCAACATTCACTACTGACAGTTCGAACTTAAATTTTGGTGGTAGAAATGGAGTTATACAAAAAATTCAAGATGTTTTAGATGCAGCTTATTATACTGCAGGTAATTTGTTTCAGAAAAAAGTTTTTGTTTCGATTGTAAATGGAGATATTAGATTTACATCAGGTCAAAGACTTTCAACTTCTGCTATTGCCTTAACTCAAAACACAGCAGGTACTGCAACCGAAGATGAGTTCTTTGATGGCACAAATGCAATCGGAAGAATTCCTGCTTCCCCTGAAGGTGCAGTTGAAGCTAAGTTACCTGATGATGTGGTTTATGATGCAAAAACAAATGTTTCAAGACCTAATACAGCAGAGTTGTTTTATGAGGATGGTCATGGAAATATAAGAGGTGTATGTTCAGGGAGATTTTATCACGAAACAGGTGAACTTTTATTAACAGGATGCCCACCAAATGCAAACTTTGTATTTTCTATTAATTATGGTAGTGCTCATGCAGGTGGAAATGAATTTTCTGCAGCGACAGGTAATTGTATTTTAGAGATTGGTGGTCGTTCAGTAAATCAAAAAGTAAATACAACAATAGAAATATTAGGCTTAAATTAGGAGATAGATATGCCATACGGAAAAGGAACATATGGGAAGAAGCGAGGCAGACCTTCTAAGAAGAAATCTGTAAAACCTAAAAGAAGGAGAAGGTAATGGCTACAGCACCAACTTATTGCACACATAAAGAATTAAAGCGAGTCTTCCCTCAGATTAGTGAATTTGATGCTAAAATTCAGATAGTGGGTTGGGAAGAAACAGGTACACCTAATTTATATTTAGCACGAGATGCAGGATTAGTATCTATCTTATTTGCAGACGGAGAGGATTTAGGCGACCCTGAAGCAAATAGTGGTGTTGTAAATGTAAATGGAGAATGGTATTATGATTCTGCTTTAGATACTGTTTATTATTTTAATAGTGCTTCAAATCCTAATAATATGCTAATGGAAGCAGGTGAGGATTTTGCAACTATGATTACTCAGTACAGAGCAGATGCTAGTCGTTATTTAGATTCTAAATTAGACCCAAATCTTCCTCGTGAACAACTTAAAGATAAAGAGGGTAATTACGATTATATTATAGTAAGAACAACAGCTTTAGTGGCAGCATCGTTTTTAATTAGAACTCAAGACCCAACATCTGAAGTTGCAACATCTCTCATGGAAGAAGCCGAGGGAAATATAAAGTCATTGAACGAAGGTGGTGCTGCACTATCTTGGCAAACATCAAGGGATTCATCTAAGGGTGTATTAAGGGATGTTACTTACACATCAGGTCAAATAAGACCTGTAGATTTTAGAGGAAGAGCAGGTGGTGTTGATTATGACTTGGTTAAATTGAAAGTAATCACAGGTGGGGTTATTGGAACTGCTACATATAGTGTGTGGGTTAAAGATTCTGATGGCTTGAAAAATCATCAAGTAGTTACTGAAGAGAAAATTACAGGTGATTATCAGCAATTAGCCTATGGGTTAGAAGTTAGATTTAGTGGTAGCACAGACACAACTGAAGCTACTGCAAACAATGAATGGGAAGTTGAGGTGGTTGGTAGATATGAAGAAACTGACACTTCAAGTGTTAAGTCAGTTAGAAATAGTAGGTGGAATAGATAATGCCTGTAACATTTACAAATAATTGGAAAAATATTTTAGATAAACTGTCAAATATCCTTAGAACTGAATATAAAGGTTCTGTGCCTGTTTATAAAGGTGATTCAAATAGAGGTGGAACTCAATTTATTCGATTGATTCCTACAGGTTCATCCTTATCTGAATACAACACTAATTCAGAAACAAGAGAATTTGCTATCCTTGTTCAGTATTACTATAGTAATAAAAATATTAAAGATACAGCTTTAGACCATATATTAAGAATGGTTTCAAGAACGGAGGCATTGATTCACGATAATATTACTATGACACTATCTGATTCTTCGACAGCTTTTAATTGTAGATTTGAAAGCACAGAATTAAATACAGGAGATGAAGAAGGGTTGTATTTAGTTGAATGGGAATGGCGATGTCAGCATTTATCAAATTTAGATTAAGGAGTTGATATGAAAATAAAATTAATAAACAAAGATAAGCCAATAACTCAAACATGGTGTTTTTTAAACACAGGTTATTGCTCTAGTATTATTGAACAAATTAATTCAGGGAAGCAGATTAAGGTGGATAGATTGCCAAAACCTGCTTTAGAATATGTACAGGAAGTTAAAACTAAAAAAAATGGAGGTAAATAATGGCTGTTAATTCTAGCACATATTCCCCAAAACAATTTTCTTTTTTGATAGCAGAACAGGATGATTGGGGAACTTTAAATCCAAACTCAGGTGGTTCTCCTGACAATGCTTATTTAGCAGTAGATGTGGATTCTGTTGGAAGCCCATCTTTAAATATAAATCAGGTTCTTGAACCAAGAACAGGAAGCAGAGCTTTACAAGCAACTGACTTCTTTCAAGATAATAAAACAAAAGTAATAGAAATGTCTGTTTCAGGTACAGCAACAACAGAGGTTTTGGACTTATTATTAGGTAATATTACACAAGGAGATACTGTTCCTTATTTAATAACCTCTGCAGCAGCAGTTCAAAATATGACAAGTGCAACTGCAAATCAAACTGCAAATCAATTACTTTCTATTGTGTACAGCTCTCCTGCAAGTGGTCATACATTGGCTATGAAGGATTGTTTTTGTACTGCAATATCTTTTAATGGTGATGCAGGAACTGAAGGTGGCAGAATTAAGTTCTCAGCGACCTTTAAAACAGGAAGTGTTCCTTCTTTGGATAATAGTGCTATATCGATAGATACTGCAATATCTTCTAATAATTATTATATGAGTAATTGGGATGCAGACGATAGGATTGTGGCAGGACATTCAAATGTATTAGTTAATTCTTTTACTTTAAATGTTGAAAATGATGTAACTTTCGCAGGTGCAACAGCAACAGGTTATGAGGTGGCTGCAAGAGTTGGAGAGGTTTCGGCTACTGCAGACTTTAATATTAAATATGACGACAATACAGATGTTATGTTTAAAAATTTTCACGACCAAGTAACAGGAGCATCAGAGGGTGCAACTCTTATGGCGACTGATGACACTCCAAGCGATGGAGAGTTTGAGTTTCAGTTCGAAAGGTCTGTTATAACAAGTGTTGCTTTGTCTGAAGGTGATATGATGATGTTAGATGTATCTGTAAAAGCTGTTGGTGCAGGGATTGGCTCATCTACAGCATTGTTTGAAATATCTTGTTAATAAAGGAGTAATACATGGAACTAAAACTCTCTAGTGGTAAGAAAGTTAAAATAAAAAACCTAACCTTAGATGAGAGAGATGAACTATTGGATTCTGTGAAATACGAGTTTGACAAAGATGGGAAACCTTTAGGTTTTGTGATGGAAAATGCAACTGCAACAAAATGGCTAAGACTTGCTATTGATGGGGATAACTCAGATAAAACCCTATTAAAATTTACACCTGCAGAAAAAATTGAGGTGTATAGAAAAATGCAAGAAGCTATTTTTTTGGGGGAAAAGAAAGCCTCTGCATCGAAATAAACTTCCTTTGGAAGCATTGTGGAGGCTGTCGTTATCATAATTTCCCTTATAAGGCAGATTTACCTATAAGGATAGATGGTGAATACCCTACTTGGGAATTTGCAAGTACGGATGATATATGGAAAGTAATAGACTTACTTAAACAGGAGGTGCTTGATATGAGAGAAAAAGGTAAAGATTTTGACCTTGCTTCTTCTATTTATGCACAGATACCATTCTTTGCCTGTACAAATAGCATTTATTCAAGAGAAGCTCAAAGAGATATACAAAGGTATGTTTATTGCAGCGATAGTGGGATTCCTGCGTATAAAGGTTCTTATGGTGAGCAACCTGCTAAATGGATAGATAAATACTTTTTAATTAAAAGAATATTAGCAAATAAGGAAAAGGATAAAGATGGCAGACCAAGCTAAGATACAAGTTAAATTTGAAGCTGTTGGTGCGAAGGCTCTTGTTCATGCAATAAAACAACTCCATGCTTCGCAAGTTTTAGTAGAAAAAGGTGCTAGAGCTTACAATCGAGAGTTAAAAAAATTAAATATTAATCAAAAAAAACAACAAGAGTTTGCAATATTTGGAACTAAAAATAACCGACTACTTTCTAATAGCTTTGCAACTCTTCGTTCTAAATTACTATTAGCTGCATTTGCTACAGCTTTATTTACAAGAACTGTAGGTGCAGCAATTCAAGCAGCCTCAGAGCAGCAACTAGCAGAGTTAAAGTTAGAAAATGCTTTAGGCAGGGTATCGCTTTCATTGTTAGAAAATGCTTCAGCTTTACAGCAAGTTACTCGTTTTGGAGATGAGGCTATAATTTCAGTTCAAGCTCTTATTGGTTCTTTTATAAGAGATGATGATGTTATAAAATCTCTAACAGGAGCTACATTGGATTTAGCTGCTGCCAAAGGGATGGATTTAACTGCTGCAGCAGACTTGGTTGCCAAAAGTGTAGGTTCTTCTACAAATGCTTTAACTCGATATGGTATTTCTGCAAATGGAGCTGCAAAGTCCACAGAAAGAGCAGAAAGTATAGTAAAAAATATTTCTATATTGTATGGTGGAGCTGCAAAGAAAGAAGCAGAGGGGTATGCAGGAACTATCGATGGTATGAAAAATGCACTAGGAGATGCTGCCGAGGCTATCGGTGATTTACTTGCACCTTCTGTTATTTTTATCGCAGAACTATTTAAATCTGCTGCACAAGGTATTGAGTTTTTTACAGATAGGCTTGATATAATGATGGGTAAGGTTGATAAATATTCTAAAGTTAATAAGATGGCATCAGATAGCAATAAGAAGTTTCAAGATACATTGAACTCTATGACTATGGAAGAGTTAGAAAATTTGGAAATTGGAAAAGAAATTTCTAAACAGAAGGAGAAAGATTTAACTGACACAGAGAAAATATTAGAGAAAATCAGGAAAGAACAAGCACTTAAGAAAGAGTCTGAAGTTATCAACGAAACAGAAATGAATTTTTTGGATAAGTTTTCAGGGAAACAAGAGAGGCAGAATAAGCTTAAACAGAATACAATTCAAACGATAAGCGCAGGTTTAGCCTTAGATAGCGATACAATAAAAATTCAAGATAAAATATTATCACAAGCAGACGATGAAACTCTTAAAAAAACAGCAAATCTTGAAGCTTTAAACCAAGAAATTGAAGTAAAAAGAAACTTAAACAAAGAAACGAATATAGAGATTGATGTTAAAACTAAAAATGCATTACTTGATGCTGAAAAAGAAAGACGAAGAGCTACTGCACAAGAATTAACACAAAAAACTATCTTAGGTCAAGTAGGATTAGCAAATGCAACAAGAACATGGATAGAGGCAAATGAAGAGGCTTTTGAATCTACAGAGGCTTATGAACTTGCTTTAGGTGGATTGCAATCTGTATTAAAAAAACAACAAATTGCACAATTCCAATTAGCATCAGGAGCTATATCCTCCTTTGGTCAATTAGCAGAAGCTGCAGGAGCAGGAGCACAATCAGTTGCAAATATACAAGCAGCAGCAGCAGTAGTAGATGCTATAGCTGCAGCGATGAGCTCAAGGGCACAAACAGCTAAGATTTTACCACCCCCTGCACCTGATATTGCTTTTGGAGTATCTCTTGTTTCAGGTCTTGCTAAAGCTGCGATGATAAGCCAAGCTGCAGGTAAGGTTAAATCAGGGAGTGTTAGTGGAGCTTCAAGTGGTGGAGGTACACGACAGATTGTATTTGGGCAACCTGCCCCACAATTTGCAGATGGAGGTTTAATTGGTGGAAGACCTCATTCACAAGGTGGAACAATGATAAATGCAGAGAGAGGTGAGTTTATTATGTCAAAAAATGCAGTTGATTCTATTGGTCTTGACACTTTGAACAACCTTAATCAAGGTGGAACTGCAGTAACTGTGAATGTTTCAGGGAATGTGATGACACAAGATTTCGTAGATAACGATTTAGCAGATGCAATCAAAGATGCTGTCCGAAGAGGGTCAGACTTTGGGTTAGGATAATATGATAGAATTACCAACAAGTTTACAAAGCCATATACAATCAAATAACACCAAATTATTTCCTTTAGTTATTATAAAATTAAAGGATAAATATTTAGGATTATCAACAAAGAGATATGATGTCAAGTTGGGAGATGGTAGTTATTTCAATTTCAAACCTTTAATCGCCAAAGATATTACTATATCTCAAAGTATTGATTTAAAAGCATCTAAGTTTAAAGTATCAACAATTAACCTTTCTATATCTAATTTTATATTTGAACAGACACGATTCTCTGAATATTTCGAGGATTATTCTATGCTTCAAAGTGATGTTGAGATTTTCTTTGGTGTTGATGGTCAGGTTGGAGATTTTACAGAGGATTATAAAGAAATAGAAAATGCAACGATTGTATTTAGTGGTGGTATAACCAAAGCATCTCACGATGATAAAAATGTTAGCCTTCAAATTGAGGATAAGTCTTACTTAAACCTTAAAAACACACAGCTACCCTCTAAAGGATTTGATGATACAGATGCAGAGCTGTTTGATAAATACTTAAACAAGCCTATTCCTATGGTATATGGAGATGTTGATAAAGCTCCTACAGTTGTAGGTGTAAAAGATTTAATTGAAAATGGTGAGAATTATAGAGGGGTTGTATTTAAAGCCGATTCTTATAATTTGAAATCAGTAGATAACGAAGAGAGTTTTGAATCTTATGGTTCGAGAATAGATGATGAAACTAAAAAGGGTGGAAAGTATATTTTTTCTTCTTATTTATACAAGCACGATGGAGGTCATATTCCTATTACTCACAGATATGAGAGGAAAGGTACTGACGACCCTACAGATTTTAGCGAGGATGGATATGTAAGGCAGTATATTCACAATGAATCGAAAAATGAAATACATTTATTAAAAAAAGGGATGAGGCTTCTTGAAGCACCTAAATCTCATGCGAATTTGCTAGATAGTCAAATAACTATAGGTTCTTGGAATGGAGCTAATCTCAATGATGACCCTACTGTAAAAACTGAAGCACATAAAAAAATTACATATCCTCATTTAATAACAGAAATACCTAGAGAATTTTCTAAAAAAACAGACGATAGTATTGCTTTCATACATATCCCCCATGGGAATGAGCTTTCAGGAGAAGATGCTGCAACAGGAGCAAGTAATACTGCAAACCCAACAGGTTTTAGGACTTACAATTATAACACAGGTGCATTTGGCGATAACTTTTACAAACAAACCTTTAAGATATTATATGAGTCAAATATTTTTGTTAGCTATGCTAGTGGCTCACAGTCTGAAAATGGAAGTGTAGTTAGTGAAGACTCAATAGCTAATTATGACGAAGAGATAGCAACTGAAGCAGGTCTTTGCTTAACAGCTGAAAGTTCTTTTACTAACGAGGTTAATTCTCACGAAAATTTTACCTTAGATGACAGATTGGAAGTTCCAAACAGAAGTTCAGGGATTGCGATGAGCATATGGAATCATAAGGTTGGAAATGACTCTACTCATGCAGGGATACGATTAAAGTTAATACCATTGGATTTTTCTTTAGATTGTAGGACTTTTGTTTTTATGGAGGCATATCAACTTTGCTATGCTAAAAAAAGCACAGCAGAGGTGATTCCTTCAAGAGATTTTTTTGGAGTTTGGTGTTCTGATGAATTGCAATGGTGCACAGGTTCAGATAATAATGATGGTCGTAAGTTTGAAGATGAGCATGGTGTGTGGCAAGGTGCTCACTACATAGAAGATTCTAAATGGAAAAAGCAAAACGATGGTCAGGCTTCAGGTCAATACCCTTCGACTATAACAGATATACATCAAGGATTAGGAAGTAGGATTCCTTTTGATGCTTTTAACAAGACTGATTTTTCAGACAAGATTTACTTTGGATATTCAACAGGATTAACAAGTGTTGATGGAACTCACGATGATATATACTTTGATAATTCTGCAGGTTCTCGTGGGTCTGTATCAGGAACGAGTAATTATCCGTTGTATAACGATATAAATGGAGGTCATAGAAAAGAATTAATACTTAAAAGTTTGTTTATATTTCAACAAGCTGCAGTTGAATTTAAGAGAGATGCTGAATATTTTATAAGTACAAAAGGTCGTTCAGATGTAAATGGTTCAACAAAACTTAAAATTGAACATCCCTCTTTGGATGCTGATTATGAAGAGGCTGATAGTTTTAATCCTTGTGCACAGATATATCATGCTTTAGATGTAGAAGGAATCGTTAGCACTTCAGAGATAGATTATAATTCTTATAAAGAATCATATGATAGGTTGTCAGGAATATTAACTGCTTTCAGTCAGAGTGAATTCACCTCTTCAGATAGTTTTATAGAAGAGATAACTAAAAATATTCCTTTATTTTTATCTTATAATAATAAAAATCAAATCAAATTTAATGCTTTAAAGAAATTCTACACTACATCTGATTATAATGATAGTTTTGAAGTTAAAGTTCAAGATTTAATATCTTACAAGTTTACACGAAAAGATGCAGAAAATATTACAACTAAAGTAGTGTTTAAGTATAAGTATGACTACGGAAAAAATGAAACAAGAAAAACTAATGAAATTACTCTACCTGTTGAATATGATGATGATTATTTTAATTTCTATGGATTGCCAAACGACCACTCTAAAAGCACTTTAGAGATTGAGGATAAGTTTATTAGAGAGCACAATTCTGCAAGTAATGCTGCAAAAAGGATTTTATATAACAATGCAAACGACCATTTAGAATTAAGTCTTGACCTCCCTGTTAGATATTTTAATTTAGAGGTGGGAGATTTGATTAGCTTCAAAGAGCTTCCTCAAGGGATTAAGCCTTTTGGAGTTGATATTAGAGTTGTTTCAAACCCAAACAAGATTATTCGCTATCCATTGTTTATAGTTACATCAACAAAAAAAGGAATATCTAAAATATCCTTACAAGCAACACAGCTTCATGGGTTAATGAGTATGTCTAACTTCAAGCTAAATCCTAATTATTATGGATTAAATGGATTTATATCTCAAGATTTTGCAGATGATATAGGAGTTGATGTAGATTATTTGGAATCTCAAATGCAAAAAAGTTATGATATTTTTGCTCCATATGTTCCTATATCAGGATGTACAAATCCTAATGCTATTAATTACAATCCTAATGCAGATACAGATGATGGTAGTTGTGTTTTTTCTGAAGATATAACTTTACAATGTGCTCACCCTTATGCAGAGAATTACAATGGAAGCAATCTTTCTGATTATATTCCTTCTCCAAACAATGAGGCTTGTAATATAAATTACCCATCATATACAAATTTAGATTTTTTCTTTAAAGCAAAGCTTCAGGAGCTTGGTGGTGCTATTTATACAAACCCTGATTTCGGTGAGAGTGGGGTTCTTTATTTGCATAATACTCAAGAGCTTGAAGATAAATCATCTATGCACCTTCCTTTTGGTCAGGCTGTAGATTTTTCTCCCTACGAGATGAATTGGGAATCTGATGTTTGGGATACTATATCTTTAATACTTGCAGTTGAAAACACAAATCCTCAATCAAATACCTATAATATAGATTTAGATACAGCAGTTATTAAATGGGGTATTAAATTTTTAGACAAAGAATTGAACATAAAAAAAAGGCTTTTAAAAGACAATGAAAATAATTACCCTTTTGGTTTTACAGGTGATTTGGATGTTGATGATTATATCCCCTCTAATAGTTGCTCTCAATCAAATCAATTAAGCATCCCTCTTTTTGCAGGTAGCTATGATTATGAAAATCCTAACGGAGGGTACTATTTTAAATATGCTTTACTTCACTACCTATGGAAAGAATATGATATGGTTGATTTAGAAGAACTTGTTGATATTGAAAATAGACCTTATGCTCACTTTCAAATAACAGCTCTTGTTGAAAGTATAGGCAATGATGGTAATTTACAAGACCACACATTTTCTTTTTATATTAAAGTTCCATATCCTGAAGAGGTTATTGGAGCAACCATACCTCAACTGCACGAAGATGTGGTAGCAAATGCAGATGTTAATTTTGATGGAATCACTAATGTGTTAGATGTGGTTCAAACTGTTAATTATGTATTAGGC
>TARA_R100000664_G_C2759764_1_pt1 | contig 11001 bp, 12 predicted proteins | sample TARA_R100000664 | Tara Oceans TARA_R100000664 (sample SAMEA2622705) | marine metagenome | biome: marine biome (ENVO:00000447); feature: deep chlorophyll maximum layer (ENVO:xxxxxxxx); material: "saline water (ENVO:00002010), including plankton (ENVO:xxxxxxxx)" | depth 115 m | reverse complement strand
TAAATCCTAGTGTCCCACCAGCTGGATATAAAAACGGAGGAAGTAATTTTAGTTTTACGGACCAAACACTTACTAAAGTTCCTCTAGACATCACAAAAGACACTCCATTAGGTGTGTGTTATTTAGATAAAGGTTTCATTGTAATTACAGACCCTACAATAGTAAGTAACTTTACTTTTACCGCAGGAACTGTAACAGGTAGAATGGTACCGGCAGACCCTTCAGAAGGTTTATATACTGGTACTAGTAGCAATTTTACAAATTTATTCTTTACCGCTTCAACTTCTGCAAGTTGTTCGTATTATTCATTTGAGAATACATGGGAACTTCAAGTAGGATGTCGAGCTGAAACTAACGAATTCTATTTAACAGAAAATCCAACAGCTTCTGCAATTAATGCACCAGAAACAGCAGTAGGTTCTGGAGTCTACGATTTAAGTAAATCTACTAGTGCTGCGTATATTACAGAAGTAGGGTTGTATGATAATAATAATAGATTGGTTGCTTTAGCAAAACCATCACAACCAATAGAAAAACTACCAACGTCACCAGTATTCTTAGATTTAAAATTTAAGTTTTAATGGATTTCAAAAACCAACCTAAAATACTAGGTCTAGATGTTTCAACCAAAACTATTGGGTGGGCATTATTCGACTATCAAACTAAAGAGTTATTAGAATTAACTCATTTTTCACCTATAATAAAACCTAAACCAGAGGATAAATTATTAGAGGTAATAAAAAAAGCTGACGAATTTGGAAAAAAATTAGAAGAAATTAAAGATTTCGGTATAATTAAAGTCATAATAGAGGAACCTCTTTTAACATCAAATAATGTCTATACTGTGGGAGCTCTATTAAGATATAATTCTATGATAACAAAAGTAGTTTATGATAAATTAAACATCCTACCAACCTATATTTCCACCTATCAATCTAGAAAACACTCATTTCCTTCATTATTTGCGAAAAATAAAAATGGAAGAAATGTTTTATTCGGCAAATACCCAAAAGGATGTAATAAAAAACACATTGTTTGGGAACACGTTAAAAAATTAGAACCTCAAATTGAATGGTTATACACTCGTAATAACACATTAAAAAAAGAATGTTATGACATGGCAGACGCTTATACATGTGTGAGAGGGTTTATGTGTCAAGAAGGTATTTGGGACTAGTTTACTCCTTCATTTTTTTATAGTATAATTAAGTATGAGTGAAAATGCTATAATATTAGAGTTATTGGAGTCCATGTTAGGTGACCCTAAAAATCACAATCCTTACAAAGGTCAAATATCTTTTGATTGTCCTGTATGTTCCTATGATATTAAAGGGTTAGATTGTGGTGACGGTAAAGGAAATTTAGAAATAAACTATAAAAGAAATATATTTAAGTGTTGGGCATGTTCCGATACTCACTATACCAAAGGCCACTTAGGTAAGTTAGTTAAAAAATGGGGAAACCCCTCACATAACCGTTTATTTGAGTTAACTAATCCAGAGGATGGACAAACACTACAAAATAAAACCTACTCTATTCCTAAATTACCTAGAAATTTTATTAAAATAAGTGACGGAAACCCTTTAAGTATACCCCATAAAGAAGCTGTAAATTATTTAAAAAGAAGAGGAGTAACCCAACAAATTATAGAAAAATATAATTTAGGTTATGTGTTAGATGGGGAATATAGATATAGGATTATAGTGCCGTCATACGACCAGGAAGGAGAATTAAATTATTTTGTAGGTAGAAGTTTTATAAAAACAAAACTTAAGTACAAAAACCCCGAATACCCAAAAGATAAAATAATCTTTAATGAACCACTCATAAATTGGGAAGAAGACATTTATTTAGTGGAGGGAGTATTTGATATGTTTTTCCTCCCAAACTCTATACCGATTTTAGGTAAAGTAATATCAGATAATTTATGGAAAAAATTATATGATAAAGCAAAAGGAAAAATTATTATATGTTTAGATAGTGATGCTTGGGATAACGCTGAAAAACTTTACTTTAAATTAAACGGAGGAAGTTTAAGGGGTCGAATTAGAGTAGTAAAAATGCCTGATGGAAAAGATGTAGGTGATATAAGAGGGGATATAAATAAAAAAATGATTTTAAATTTAGAAAGATAATATGGAAATAGCATTAGAATTAAGTGTTTTTAACAATATAAAATATTATGATGAACCACACAAATATTTTATAGACGGTAATCCCCAAACATCCGCAACTCAGTTTATAGGTAAATTTAAACCTTCATTTGATAGTGAATATTGGGCAAAAAAGAAAGCAGATGAGAGAGGTATAGAAAAAGAAGAAATATTAAAAGAATGGAAATATAAAAGTGATTTTGCGTGTGAAAAAGGAACTCTTTTTCATGAATACGCGGAAAATTATTTAAATAATAAAGTTTTTCCATATCCACTAGAAAAAGTAATGAAAGTTTTAGGTAATAATGATGTTCAAGAACCTTTTCATAAATTAGTAAAACAATTTAAAAATTTTTATGAAGATTCTTTTGATAAGTTAGTGCCCATTAAGTCCGAAATAATTGTCGGTGATTTAGACTTAGGTATATGTGGAATGGTAGACCAGTTATTTTGGAATAAAAAATCTAACGAGCTCCAAATATGGGATTGGAAAACCAATAAAGAAATAAAAAGAAATAATAGGTGGCAAAAATTTAAAGCACCTATTTCACATTTAGATGTGTGTGAAATTAATACCTATTCTCTACAATTATCACTTTATAGGTATATTATAGAAAAGAAAACAAAATTAAAATTAGGGGATTCATATATAGTGTGGTTTAATGAAAACAACGCCAAGTATGAACCAATTAAATGTTATGATTTTCGTAAAGAAATTGTTAATATGTTAGAAAGCAATGAGTAAAATTAAAAAAATAGTCCATTTTTCTGATTTACATCTTAGGTTATTTAAACAACATGACCTTTATAAGAAACAACTAGAAAAATGTTTTAAAAGATGGGAAGAGTTAAAACCAGATAGGATAGTTTTTACTGGTGACTTAGTACATTCTAAAAATCAAATGACACCAGAACTTATTAACTTAGTAAGTTGGGTAATGACTAAGTGTGCACATATATGTAAAAGTATTTTTTTAGTGGGAAACCATGATTTTTTAGAAAATAACCATAATAGGTTAGATGCATTAACACCTATTGTAGAAAATCTAGACAACCCAAATATTATATATTATAAAGACGAAGGAGTGTATGAAGATAATAATATAGAATGGGTGGTTTATTCCCTTTATAACGAAAATAAAAGACCCGAATTTAACACCAAAAGTAAAAAACATAAAATAGGTCTTTATCATGGACCCATTAGAGGATTAACTACGGATTTAGGTTTTGCTTTCGACAGTGCTAATGATGTATCTATATTTAAAGGATTAGATGTAGTATTGGCTGGAGACATACATAAAAGACAAATTTTAAACATACCTAACAATAAAAAAGCTTATATGGTAGGTTCATTAATACAACAAAATTTTGGAGAAAATATTAAAAAACACGGGTTTGGTATATATGATGTTGAAAATGACGACTACCATTTTGAAGACATTAAAAACCCAGAACCCTTTTTAGCTTTTAAAATAAAAGATATAACAGATATAGACAATGGAAAAGAAAGACTTACTAATAAATAATTTACCCCAGCAACTTAAAAAAGAAGTTATAGATTTTTGTGATTTAAATGAAATAGAAAATCCAGATGAATTAATTTTAAGTTGTTTTGAAGGTGGATTTGCCATTGAAAAATACGGACTAACACCTTCTTTAATGAAACCTAAAATAATAAATAAAGAAGTAGAAAAAGAGGTGGAAAAAATAGTAGAAAAAATAATTGAAGTACCAATAGAAAAAGTAGTAGAAGTTCCAATTGAAAAAATAGTAGAAATAGAAAAAATAGTAGAAATAGAAAAATTAGTTACTAATGAAAAAGAAATGGAATCACACCTAAAAAAAATTAATAATTTAGAAAAAGAAAATGTACATTGTAAAAAACAAATAGAAACAATGAAGAAAAAAATAAGTAGGGAATTAATGATTGAAAGTAACCAAAACCTACTTAAAAAAGACGATGAGATAAATGAATTAAAAATAAAAATAGAAAATTTAACAGAAGAAAAAACTTCACAATGTGAAGAAAAAATAAAAGATTTAAATAAGAAAATAAAAAAGTATGAGGACGTACTTTCACATTTCCAATCATTTAGTCAAAAAGGAAATTTAAAACACTTAAAGTCCTCAAACATAAAAGATACATATAAAGAATAAATTATGGAATTAGTAATATGGTTATTAGCAGCGTACGGAATGTCCCAAATACTTGTGTTTGGTAGCATATTCAATAAAAGTAGAGAATGGATTTCTAGAAAGTCCACCTTTTTTGGTGACTTACTTTCTTGTATGATGTGTACATCTACATGGGTAGGATTCTTCTATTCATTAGTGTTTTTTTCACCGACTGACTCACTTACTACTATACCTTATCTACATATCTTTTTTGATGGTATGTTAGCTAGTGGTGGAGTATGGGCAATAAACACCATTGTAGAATGGTTTGAAAATCAACAAGAATAATAATGGACGATTTATTTGATAACATTAAAAATTTATTAGAAGATTGGTGGGCAGAAATTTCAGATTTTTTTGTCGATATTGAAGATAAAATTGAAGATGTATTTGATTGGATAGGTGAAAAACTTGGTAAATAATGTCAACCGAAAATAATCCATATATTAGAGTAGTCTGGGAAGATAACCCAATCAACTTCACACAAGAAAGACTAGAAAGAGTAAAAAATTATTTTAGAAAAAAATACGAATCTAAAAGAATTACAGTAATAACCAAGTCAACTCTTGATGATAGTGAATTATTGTCTTCTATAGATGTAAGTGAAAAAGTAATAGATGTTAATTACCAGACCAAACTAGTTAAAGAATATATTGAAACAGCAGGTTTTGAAGTAGAGTGGGAAAGATTTAAAAAATTAGATGAAAAAGTAGAAACAAAACTTTTAGAGGAAGGTAAAAGAAATAGGAAACACACTAAGTGGAAAATTAGATGGATTGAGTTTGATAATTTTTTATCATTTGGTCCAGGAAACAGAGTTGATTTCGATAAATTAGGTGGGATAACTACCGTGGATTCTATACCTTCTAATTATGGGGGTAAAACTACTTTAACCATAGACTTACTTCTTTTTTTATTTTTTAACACAACAACTAAAAGTGCTAAGGCTGTGGACATATTTAACAGGTTTACTAATAAAAATGTGGTTTTAGTAAGAGGAATGGTGAGTATTGATGGGGAGGATTATATTATTGAAAGAGGAATTATTAAAAAACAAACCAGAAAAGGAGATTGGACCGTTAAAACAGAATTAAACTTTCACAAAAGATTAAAAGATGGTGTATTACTTAACCTCGAAGGGGAACAAAGAAGAGAAACAGAAAAGTTTATCCAAGACTCTATTGGTAATCTAGATGATTTTCTTTTAACTATTTTGGCAACTGGTAATAACGTAGAAGACATTATAGAAGCTAAACCCACCCAACGAGGGCATATCCTTACTAGATTTATTGGATTAGAATATTTAAGAGAAAAAGAAAAAGTAGGTAAAGAAATGTATTCTGCTTGGTCTAAAAAATTAATTTCTAATATTCATAATATTGATACTTTAAAAGAAAAAATAGAAAGTCTTAATAAAGAAATAGAAGACTACGGTAAAAAAATAGAAGAAGGTGGTAAAACTGTGGGTAGCTTAGATATTAAAATAAAAAAATTAGAAAAAGAAAGAGACGAATTAATTTCCAAACAACATACGGATATAGATGAAGAACTAGTCAAACTTAACCCCACCGATTTAAAAAAAGAATTAGAAGAAAAAAAAGAAGAAATTAAAAATAAAGAGGATAAATCCAAAGATTTTAAAGCTATTGAACCTAAGTCTCTTTTTGATGAAAAAACATATAGTGAAGTATTAGAAAAAAAAGACATCAACAATAATGAATATATCACATTAGAAATTATATTAAAAAAAGATAAAGAAACTTTAAAAACACTAGAAGAAAGTGAATTTTGTCCAGTTTGTAAAAAACCATTAGAAGATGTGGACCACACCACTCAAATAAAAGAGCTAAAAGTAAAAATAAAAACTAAAGAAAAAGAATTTAAATTATTAGAAAAAGAAAAAACTAAATTAGAAAGTAGTCTATTAGAAATAGAAAAAGTAAAAAAAGAATTTGAAGACTATGAAAAAATGAAATTGTTGGAGATGAAATATGAATTAGACATTGAAAGATTAAAAAATCAACATACTTCGTTAGAACAAAAATTAAATAATTGGAATAACAATAAAAGTAATTTAGAAGAAAATAGAAAACTTGAAAAAGAAATAATAGAGGTAAAAACAAAGTTAGAGGGAGTAACCTCAGATAAGAATAATATTATATCTAATAAATTACTCTATAAAAGAGAAATAAATTCTAATAAAGAAGACATAGAAGAAAATAATAGACTAATCAAACAAATAGAACAAGAAGAAAAAATAGACACTATTTTTAAAGCTTATCTTATGGCTTTTGGAAAAAACGGAATATCAAAAATTATTTTAAAACAAATGGTTCCTTATATAAATAATGAATTAATGAGGTTATTGTCTGATAGTACTGAATTTGTGTTGGATGTTAGATTAAATGAAAAACATGAAGTAGAGTTTTGGATGGTTGATAATAGTAGTGGCGTTGAAAAACCAATGAGTGGAGGGAGTGGTTATGAAAGAACCTTAGCAGCCTTAGCTCTAAGAGCTGTATTAGCAAAAGTATGCTCTTTACCTAAACCTAATATTGTTTGTTTTGATGAAGTATTTGGAAAAGTAAGTAATGAAAATTTAGAGTTTGTTGGAAAATTTTTTAATAAAATAAGAGATTACTTTGAGAAGATTATCATTATTAGTCATAATCCATTAGTTAAAGAATGGTGTGATGGGTATATTACAGTAGAAAAGAAAAATAATATATCTAATTTAATAGATTAAAAATCCATATTATCATAAGGGTCGATAAGGCTTCCAGTTTTAAAACCTACACCTCCCACATACGTTTCCATATTACTTAAACGTTGTCTTTCGTAATCTAATATTTTTTTTGCTAATTTTCTATCGTATTCTACATCTTCTGTTTCTGGAACCATACCGTCATAATATATAGAACCCCTAAATCTTCTCATAGGTCCCTTATATCCATAGATTTCTACCATATCAGATTCGTCAATATCAAAATCCACATCGTCTACTGGAAATTTTTCCATAGACTCTTCCTGTTCTTTAATAACATTATTGATAATTTTACGTAAAACAGATTCTGATATAGTTACCTTCCTACTCATTATTTTCTAGATTCACAAAATGCTTTAGCAAGTCCAGCTCTTTTTGACCAGATACCACCTTCTCTTTTAGCAGCGTCCCAACACTTAGCGTCACAACCTCCATCATATCCTCTTTTATCACACCACTCGTGAAACACACCTTCAGTTCCTCTTTTTTCGATGTCTTTTTCTACAGACCCCATCCAGTCTTTATCTTCACTCATTTCTTGTTGTCTAGTTGCAACTGGATTAGAAAAACCATTAGTTTGGTGGGTAAAACCAACACCTAAAGCTCTTTCTTGTAAGTGGTCCTCTACAGTTTTTTCAATCACACTGATTAATTGAGATTCAGTTAATCTTACTTTTTTAGTTCTTTTTGTTTCTTGGATTGGTCTCTTACCACCCCAAAACGACATATCGTTATTTTCTTTAATTCTTTTTCTCATAGTATTTTCACTTAATTTTTTAGATTTTTTAGAAGCTTTACCCGTTGCTGGATTCATTACTGGAGCTTCAAAACTTCCAGCGGCTCCCGCACCAGTACCACCTTTTCTTGAACGACCAACTTGTGGATTATTTTGTGCAGATGCTAAAGCTTGTTGAATTGCTGTATCATATGCGTCCTCAGTAGAATAATTAGCTGCTTGAACACCTAATCCTGGTCCTTTGACACTATCCACTCCTCTCCTGGTAGATTTTTTAGGTGCTTGACCTTTTCTTTGTCTACTTTGCCATGGTTTAGCCATATCACTAGCGTCTAAATATTTAGATTCAGTACTGTATGCGTCATAACCTACATTTCTAGCGTCCTTAGCCCCTCTCGCGTAAGTACCCCAAAACCAAGGTTGGTCTTGAAGACTATCTGTCATGTAGTGACCACCTTTTTCTCCTACACTAAAGACTTTACCGTCAGGTCCTAATGTTGCACCATACTCTCCCTCTAAAGGTGAACTATAACTAACACCTTTTTTACCCGTAACACCACGATATAAAGCAGTAGTACTACCATCATCTGAACCAGTACCAAGTTGACTTGTAAGGTACCATTGTCCTTCTTTACTTCCTAATTTTCCACCCAGAGGCATTATCTGTTTGGCAACTCCTTTTTTATCTTTAGGTCCATGTATGGTAGCGTAAATATTTTCAGCTGGGTCAGCCAGGCCTTTTCCCATGTTATGAGCCCAAGTAGTTGTTAACATATTACCTTTTGGGTCACCTACAGTATATGCAGTATCCGTAGGGGTTGCGTCTGTAAATCCTCCTTTTTCGTGAGCTTCAGTTAACTTTTGAACATCTTTTAGGGTCATCCCATCTTTGAACCCCATCATTTGTTTTATTCTATTTGTTTGTTCATTAATTGCTTTCATATTTTCTATGTTTTCGTTTACTTTATAAATATCCGGTTTTTTATCTAAATTGTATTTTAGTTCAGGTGCGTAACCTACAATTACATCATCACCCTTTTTAGGTTTTTCCGTTTTAACTTTTAAATGGTCATTACCTGACCATCCGTCTCTATCTATTTTTAAATGTCCACCCTTTTTATAGTTTTCTTGGTCGAGATTAGGGTTTTCACTATATTTTACTTTATCCTCTAATTTTTCATGTCCCATTTCGACATAATCATCACCTGTATGGTCATCATGTTTGTTTAAATAATCTTTCTGGGGGTGTATAGGACGTTTATTAGTTTCAGAATCATTAAAACTTTTACTATCAAACCATTCTTCCCCTTCATGACTAGGATTAGTTGTTTTTACCCTATCACTATCTCTTTTATAGCCCTTTTTAGGCCATCCTGTATTTAGTTGAAATTCAGGAGCCACATCAACACCTGCACGTTTAGAAGTTGACCTATTTTTCTTAACACCTTTTCTAATGTCTTTCTTTGAAGTATCTTTATTTGATTTTTTTTCTATCATAATAATTGTTATATCAATAAATATACGTATCTTTGTATAAATAAAAGTAAAAAATATGCCTTCTAAAAGAAAAAAAAGATACCTATTGTTTCTAATTGGTGAATTTGACCATATTACCCTAGTATTAGAGGAAGTAATTGATATTTTATCAGTAACAATGGAAGATACACATTTAAAATATATACACCACGATAATTTAATTATTGCACACTTTAGAAGTACGGAACCACTAGAAGAAGTTAATAAATTTTTGGACTCTTCTTTTACTACACAAATTTTAAGTTACATTCTAATACCGACCCCACGTAAATTTGGTACTAGATTAAATGATGAACTTTTTAAACACTTATTTAACTTAAATGAGATGAGAACTGTCAGTATTGAAACATCTAGAAGTAAAAAAACAAGAATGGTTAATGATATATTAAAAGAAAAACTAAAAGATATTTTTAATTTTGAACCAGTAGAACCCTTACCAGAAAAACATTATTCTTTAGATGGGATACTGGATAAAATATCGAGAAGTGGATTAAAATCGTTAACCGCCGAAGAATGGGACTTTCTTAACGAGATAAGTAAAAAATAATTTGGTGTATTAAAAAATTATTTGTAATTTTGTAGATTATATGACATTTTGTCACCCTCTAACCCAATGGTACACTATTTGTACTATTAATATAAAAAATTAATATGAAAAAAAATAAAACATATATAAACCAAGATGAGATATCTCATTACTTAAGAGATGTAAGAAAACAAAAAATTTTAACCCCAGCTAGAGAAAAAGAATTAGCTAAGATGATTAAAAAGGGTGTTACAGATTCTCAAAGGTCTAAAATTGAATCAGAATTAGTTAATGGTAATCTTAGATTTGTTATTAGTGTAGCGAAAGATTATCAGAATCAAGGAGTTCCTTTATCGGATTTAATTGCTGAAGGAAACTTTGGTTTAATTAAAGCTATAAATAATTTTGATTGGGATAGGGGGTATAGGTTTATCTCATATGCGGTGTGGTGGATTAAACAGTCTATATTACAATCCTTAAATGAACATGCTAGAACTATTCGTTTACCAGCTAATGTAGTACAAGATTTACAAAAAGCAAAAAAAGAAGTTGATGGACAAGTAGAAGAATTAACAGGAAAACTCGCAAGACTACCAAAAATGGTAAATTTAAGTAAACCTATTAATGAAGAAGGAGATACACTGTTAGAACTAATTCCAAACCCAGATTCCATGAATCCAGAAGATATTTTTAATACGGATGAAGACTTAAAAATAGAATTAAATAAAGTAATGACTGTATTAGATGAAAGAGAAAGAATAATAGTTAAAGATTATTTTGGACTTTCTGGTCATCCACGTACACTTGCGGAAATTGGAAAAGACTTTAGCCTAACTAAAGAAAGAGTAAGACAAATCAAAGAAAAAGCTATTAGAAAATTAAGAAATGAAAGTGAAATATTGTTTGATTATATAAATTAAAAACTATTTATATATGAAATGAAAAAAAGAATATTTCCATTTTTAATCGCGTTATCTGCTTTAGCAGTGTCGGCTTCGGCGGCATTTTACTCAGTCTTCGGATTGAGTAAATTATTTGCAGGAGCTTCAACCCAAGTAATTATAATGGCAGGTTCATTAGAATTTGCTAAACTTGTATGTGCTTCTTTACT
>TARA_R100000664_G_scaffold16181_1_pt1 | contig 11053 bp, 18 predicted proteins | sample TARA_R100000664 | Tara Oceans TARA_R100000664 (sample SAMEA2622705) | marine metagenome | biome: marine biome (ENVO:00000447); feature: deep chlorophyll maximum layer (ENVO:xxxxxxxx); material: "saline water (ENVO:00002010), including plankton (ENVO:xxxxxxxx)" | depth 115 m | reverse complement strand
ATTTCATGTTGAAAGAATCTTCTAGGTGATACTTGTTAGAAGCCCATACAACATGCCCTTCAACAGTTCTACCAATTACAAGAGGGTTTCTTCCATTGGTTATCAAGTGGACTTCTTGTTGATTTTGTGTAGTATCAACCCAAGCAATAGACATTGAACCTTGAACTTTTTCTGTAATCCATTGTGTATTTTTGTGTCTTAGTCCAGCGTTTATACATTCGGTGTCTACTTGGTGTAATCTGTTTACATTCAGTTCTCTAAAAATCAAATCATCATTAGAAATTACACCATTATGAGTGAGTATAATGTCATGTCCTACGATTGGGTGATTATTGCCATTGTTAGCAGTAGAGCCTTGAGTAGTAAATCGAGTGTGTAGTAAAGCGTAGGCTAAATTTCCTCCTACTTTCTTTGAGAATACTTTTTGCTTAACAAGTTCTCTTGAAGAAGATGCTCTCTTGAAAACTATATCTGAATCTGAATCATTCCATCTAAATGCGAATCCCGCCGCATGAGTTCCTCTGTCAGCGATTGCTTCCCATACTGCTTCGACTTCTTGAAGGTTAACAGGTTGAGAACCTGCGTAGATTCCGGCTATTCCGCACATTTAGAAGCCTCCTAGAGTAGTGCAATCTTCTACAACAGTTTGATTCATACCTGCGGTCAGGTTTCCTTCCATAAATGCGTTGTGAACACTCCATTCTTGCATTGTGTTTACTTGGAAGCCTCTATCTCCTACTTCTTCCTGTCTAGCAAGCAAAGCAGTTCTTAGGTCGCTACCGACATTTACCATATTCATTAGACCGTTTAGAGTAGGAGGGAAGGAGCGAATATCACAACCGTTGTTTATATGCTCATCATTAATAGCCCATGAAACCAACTTGTGAAGTAGTAGTGCGAAGTTAGTGATTTTTTCACCGTTTAGACTTCCGTTGTGTTGTCTGAACTCTATGATTCCATCTTCTAGGAATTTTCCTAGATTTACTACGCCTCTTCCTACTTGTCTTTGCATCATTTGAGTGTAGTGTGTCTTAGTGCCTGTTCCGTAGGTGTTAGGCACTAGATGAGAATATCTTACTCTAGGAGCATATCCGTTAAAGTTAGGAGCGCCTACTCTTCTTGAAGGTGATACAAGGCGGCAAAAAGCGCCTCCATAGAAATAATCGTAAGCATCTACTAGGCGACCTACTCTTTGAGCAAGGTTGCGAGCGCTCATTCTTCTAACTCTTGCTGAGCAGTTTCTAATACCCATTGTAATATGAAGGCCGCATGATTTGTTTACCTTCGCTCCTGCTCTAGATAGTGCTTTCATAGCCCTTTTTAGCATGGCTAGTCCTTCTTGACCCTTGATAATCGGGCTTACTACTTCATGCGCTAGTCCTCTTCCGGCGGTGTTTCTAATTGAACCATCCCTTTCACTAGCCCAAACATTTTCTCTACCGTTGTGATGTCCTCTAGTTCCACTTCCATGATAACCAAAATGACCGGAGTAAGTTGTTTCTTCACCGTTATATCCTCTTAGACCTGATAGGGTTGTTCTCAATTCTTGCTCGGTTAGTCCAAAGGACTCGATTTCAAAGCCGTATGTTTGTGCCATTAAACAGGGCTACCCTATAACCCCTATTTAAGATAAGCGGAAAAAATCGGTTATTTTTCGTGATATAGGCTTCTTTTTCTTTTTCCGAAGAGGTTTAGGTAAGCCTACGGGTTGCATCTGTTTGAAAGTTGCTTTTTCCATATCGAACCAAAGATATGAATATTCTTGCTCTCTTACATTTTCGCCGATTTTGTGAAAATCTACGCCCCATCTTTTAGACAAAGTATCATAATCAACAGGCAAGGTATTGAACAAAAGTAGAGTGGATAAATTAGCATCAGTCCATCTATTTACTATTGGTCTTTGTGAAATAAATACAGGCTTGATTTTCTTAGCCCTACCTTGAACGGCGAGCCTCTTGATTTGTTGAGGAATTTTGGTAGGAGTTATTAGAATCGAAGCCTCATCAAGAACAAAAGTGAATGAGGTTTTAGGTTCAGCATCGGCTAAAGAAAACATATAATCAATCAAAAATTCTACTTGGTCTTGAAGATAATCAATACTAGGATAAAATACAGTTATTCGATTTTTTCTAATAGATTTCATCACCTTATCCATATCGTAAATAGGTTCAGCAAGTTTATCATAATCTCCGTATTGAGTCTTAGGGTCTATCACGATAAACCTATGATATTCACCAAAGGTTTTCATTTTCAATGCTTGTTGTAATGTTGATATTATCGCCGTTGTTTTTCCTGACCCACTAAGACCTGCTACTAGAGCGCCTAAGTGCTTACCATCAGGGTGATATAATCGCTCAAGCGTTAGACTCATTTTGCTCTACCTCCTGATTAGGTGCTTGAGGTTCTTTCTTTTTCTTACGCTTAAACGGATTTAATTTCTTCAAAAATCCTGTTCTTCTTTTTCTGTTTGGGTCGGCGTTTTTCTGTATGTGCATGATTGGTGGAACATAAGCACTTCCAACAGTAGCGCCCCAAACCATCAAAGGTGAAATAGGAACTTGAATACCATAATGAGCCATTAGTTGAAGAGTAGATGATTCTAGGGCATCTAAATCGCTTGGGTGGCGTTCTAAGTTATAATTAGGGTCATTCATAACCCCTCTCCCCCAATGCGATATAAGACGGTCTAGACCGCTAAAACCGAATCTAATCATTTGACCCATCGCCGCAGTTGAAACTTCTTGAGCATGACCTTGAGCCATCGCTTGAATTGGTTCAGGAATTGATTTAGGCTTTACATCGCCTATATCTTCATCAGCCCAAGAAATTGAATCATATTCTGTTTGATTTTCTTGTTCTTCAACTTCTATTTTTTCTTGATTTTGTGAAGTTTCAGGTTCAATTTTGATTTCTGGTTTCACAAAATCGGTAATTTTTTCAATCTTTTTTGCATGTTTGTAAATTGCATTTCTTGATTTACCATTTCCTTTACCATGCCCGTAATCATCGAAAGTTGATTGAAACTTCCCTTTATCCGTTGGGTGTGGTTCGACTTTGCTCATTCGTTAGCCTCCTTGAATTGGGCTATTTTGTTATCTACCATTTGTTGCGCCGTCATTTCATGTAATCTTTTCATTCTAGAATCTTGAGCAATTGCATTCATAGCCAAGTAGAATGAATTTTCAGGAGAATTTAATTCATCTCTACTTTTCTTGTATGTCATTACAAATTTACCAAATCCACCAAACAAAAAGGCTTTTGCTTGGAACGGTAATGTTTCAGTATGTTCATGTAATACATTTAACAAATCAAGCATAGGAGTCCATGCCGTATGTGTAAAATCATCTAATGCAAGCCAAAATTTAGGGTCGTTTTCCCATGTCATCAACCTTCGCAGTTTACAATATATCTTCAACCTGTCGGTGTGGTTTACTTGTCCACCATCTAGAAAGTAAATCACCAAAAGTTTGAGCCTTTTCGCTTGACCACTTTCTTTTTGTAGAATCTCCTAAAGCACTCATAGAATATTTTCTATCTTCAAAGACATTAATTAAAGAATAATCATTTTTGATTCTTGCTTCTTTTGCTGAATATGGTTTTGAAACAGTTGTAGAAATAAAATTTCTTTCTTTGTTTTCTTCACAAAATCGGAAAATTCCTCCAACATCAAAACCTCTCAAAAAGTAAGAAGCACTTCCTCTAAAAGTCGTTTTTGTGTAATCTCCACAATTCATCGAATAAACTCCTGACATAATTACAATCAAATCACCCTCTCCGTCATGTTCCCATAAACCTAGATTATGAGGCGCTTCTAGCGGTCTATTTGGTATCACGGTCAATTTATCCTTTGGGAAGATTAAACCATCAGTAGCCACGCTTAGAGCGCTAAAATCGTTAAGTCTGATTAACTCCGCTAATCTAGCCCTTGTTGCTCCTGTAATTGTTGCTCCGTATATCGGATTCCACATTTTACCAATCTTACCATCTATACATTGAACAGTCTTACCATAGATAGAATTTAGTTGAACCTTTGCTACATTGTAAGCAACACTTCCTGATTCACTAGACATTTTCATTTCATAGAATTTATCAATAAATGGTCTAAATGGTCTATCGTCTGAATCGTTTTCTACAAATCTATACCATTCTCCAACTATGAATTTACGATGAGGCCATTTCAAAGCCTCTTGAACTTCTTCGGCTGAATACCAACCTTTTACAATTCTAGGACTAACAAGCGTTCCTGTTTTAGATTTACAGACTAAAGGAAACCAATTCAAACCCTCTTCAAATTCTATGTAAATTTCACAAAATCCCATTTCAAAGGGATTTCTAACCTTTATCCATTCTAGCAAAGATTCCTTAGAATCTGACCTTATCCAATTGCCGTTAGAACTGTTTGGAAGGTGATACATGACATAAGGATAGGCACTAGCCAAATCGACGCCTATACAGTGATTAAAACGACCATTACCTGCGGTTTCAAACCATCCTCCGTGAAAACTAGATTGAGCGATTTGTAAAACTCGATTTAATCTAGGTTGTTTGATGTAATCGTTTATTGTAGGTATTTCACAAGTTGAAAGTAGTTCTCTTTGAGCAACATTAGCAAGAGAATAAGGTTGAATGAATCTAATTGATTGACTGACATAATCAAGTCGTTTTAGCCTTGCTAGTTTACCTGCTAAAACTGCGTCTTGAATCGCATACTTTTCAATATCTTCACGGTAGTAATCCCTATATTCAGAATCGTTTATTTTGCTTGCATCTAATACAGAACCGTCAAAACACTTCTCTATCTTCGTTTCGCCTAAAAATTTCTTAGCCGCATTATTTAGTCTAGCCTTGAAATAAAATTGTGAAATATCCCACCAATAGCAAGTGCCTACTTTGTATTCTCCTATCTTCCATTTAGGTTTAATTTCTAGATATTTACCTTCAAGATATTTTAATTGAACTTCAATTTCTTCATCAAATCCGGTAGGAGTGACTTTTACTTTGATTTTATCACCAACTAATAGAGTATCTATTTCATCAGGTTCAAAGAAATGAAAAATACTTTGAGCATCATATTTTAGATTCCAAAAGAAAAACTGTTTTACTGTAAGTCCTCTAGCATTTTTTCCTCTCTTACCTTTGCTATTTTTAGCATTTTTACGACCTGTTCTCCATTTCTTAGCATGATACTTGTTATACAAAACAGAAATTAAATCGCCAAAAGAATTTATCTCCCAAACTCCCGCCTCCGTAGAAAATAACCAAATATTTCCTTCTATAGTTTCAGTATCAGCACCCATCATTTTATCTTGATTCAAACTAGAACTTCTTCCCGTTTTCGGTCTTTTTTGAGGGGTTAGTAATGGTAGTTCTTTAAGTGGTAAATTCAGCACATCGGGCTGATTTTGTGTAAAATTAACTACAACAGGTTTCACAAAATCGCCTCATCCTCTACCCATTATTACTGCATAATCCTCTCGCCAATCTTCCCAAGAATCATCATATTCGTAGTATTCTTCAAACCGATTTAAACGATTGAGTAAGGTGGCCTCACGCAAGTTTTCTAATCTTTCTTCCCAATTTCTAAACTGTTGAATATCAGGTTCGCTAGGTATTGATTCGGCCATTTCCCTCTCACTAGGGGTTAGTGCGTTTTGAATTGCTACCCTTCTTTCCTCTTGCATTTCAGTCCTTCTTATCCTATATGCTTGAGCCGCATTTCCTGTAAGTATTGTTTCAAATCTTCCCGTTCTTGGGTTTCTACCTTGAATAACTGCTCCTGTAATTCTTCTTCCTCTAGTCTGAATACTTCTAATAGTTCTACGATTTTGAGGGGCGGTTTCGCCTGAAATCCATCTTCTAACAGTTCTTCTAGATACACCATAGAAGTTCTGAACTCCTTCGATACCATCACGCTCGGCTAAGGCTCTAATCCTAGTTCTAAAGGTCGGAGAACTGCGTTCACTTACCAAGAATAACAACTCCTAAGACAATCAATAAAACTGCTACAAGTGAAACTAAAAGCAAGACTTTTTCGTATCTATCATCAATACTTTGAATCAGTCCTAGTTCTTTTTCTTTCATGGCTTGAGAACCTAGAAAACCTACTATTCCTCCAACCATTAGACCAATGATTACTAGAGGTAAACTATTCTTCATATTGAATCAACTCCCCATAATAATTATTGACAATTTGACTCACTCTTGGAATGCTTACATCAAATTGTTTTGATAATTCTTTCATAGTCCAATCACCTGATTTATACAGTTCACAAATCAAATTTCTTTGTTTCAATGTCAATTTTCTAACTCTACTTTTTCTCTTCAACCTCATCACCCCCTATGGTTATCTCACAAACTCCGGCTTCTTGCATAGCGAATAGAAATGAAGTCATATCCCAAAATAATAACTTCATTCCACAAACCTCCGCACGATAGGCGACTCCTTCTTTATATTCAAGGATAGTGCTAGGAAAATCCCAACTATCATTCATCATTTGAAGTAGAACTTCTTTAGCGCTTGAACCGTAATAGGTTCTTCCCTCTCTCATTTTGACAGACAAGTTGAGCATGTGCATTCTTCCCCCCTTCTATCAAATTCTACTATTGTTCCACATTTTCTTTGAAACTTAATTCGGACAGGACTTCTAGAAATTTCAAGACCTCTAGAAGTTTGTCTATAATTCATGTCGGAAGTTGGATTACTAACTCGCATCAAAATATCCGAAGTAATGCTTATCTAAAAAACATCTTATTTACACAAAATCAAGATAAGAAAAAAATGTGATTTTGTGAAGTTAATTTTAGACCTGATTTTTGTTAGTTTTCACAAAAATTACAGTTTAGATAGTAGGTGTTAAAGTAAACTTGGTGTATTTTCTACATCGTCGCAGTATAGCGAATCGAAGCAAATGAAAATTAGGTATCTACCTACCACTACCCCCTAAAGTGCCGGAGAAGGCGTTTAAACGGCTATTTTAGGGGTATGCCTATTTTCGACTTTTTTATTTAGATAACAAAAAATCAAGCATTTTTATCTAGAAAAAATCGCTATTTTTTACCTACCGAAAAGATAATTTACTTGATTTTTCACGACCCAAACAATGCTCGGAATGAACAGTTTTGCTAGCGGTGCGATGAGTGGCCTTTCACTAGGATTGGTTCTCGGATTTTTGAATGTAATAAGTTATCAGGTTGCCGGAACAGGTGCTATTGATTGGGCGGCCTCCAAAACAGGAGGTAGTCAATAATGGGTCTAGCGAGTGACGCAGGAAATCTAGGAGGCACTTTCGTTGGTGCTATGACTTTTGTTGTTTTTGCTATGGCAACATATCAAATTACTAACAGGTTCGGAAATGATATAGTTGATGCGGTTCGTGGCCGTCTACGGGTGTGATTTCAATGTCTTACCAAAGAATGAACGGAAACTCACAAGGAGCAGGTGTTAGATTCGCTATGATTGAATCTACTAACACAACAGGCAACATGCCAACAAACGCCGCTAATACTTATTCAGTCGGAATTAACGCTCAAGGTGGATTAGTCGAATATCTATGTCTTAGATATGATTTGACCTTCGGTGCTGACCCATGCCCTAAAACTCAAATTTCACAATTGATTAACTCAATTAGAGTTGTTATCAACGGAGAAGTTGTTCACGATTTTAGAAGCGGTTTTGGTGCGAATGATTCAGTAGGAGCAGGGACTTATGATTACCTTCTAAACTCAATTGGTGGTCGTGCTTACGAGGCTATGCCCGCCGATGTTAAAATTAGAGAAGGCTATATCGGTATTCCTCTAGGTTGTAATACTCCTACAGGTGTAAACCGCTATGAAATAATCGTAGAATGGAAAGCGGCCGCCGGAGCAATTACATCAGGTTCTCTTCAATGGTGGTTAAAATTCAATACTGCAACTCAAAAGAAAACTACCGTAGTTCCTGCAACTTCTTTTACTCATAGCGCTTCGCTTGAACAAGTTGTTGTAAGAGTTCCTCAAAATGTAGCAGGTGTTGTTTCAGGTATTCTAGTTCAGAATGATAGTGCCGACGACCAATTAGGCTCACAAGGTATTAGAATCAACTCACTAGGCGACTATGGATTAGAGGTTGAAATGTGGAGATGGTTAAATTCTGATATGATTAACGGTATTCTAGCAAGCAACCCTAACACTTCAACAACTCAACAAACTTATGAAACAAAGTTAGATGGTGCTTTACTAATTCCTACTTATGGTTTAACAGGCGGAGATATTGTTCTTCAAGTTGATTCTTCGGCGGCTACCACTAGAACCTACACCCCAATTATTACTGCGGTTGTTGGTTCTTCTGATATGGACACCGTAAGACAGACTCAAAGCGCTCCTTCTAATACTGCTCAAACCATTGTAGCAAGAACAGAAAACTAAGACTCTCATTTGACATACCTTCACTTCAATGAGATTCATTTTGAGGGGTGAAGAGTGCCTAATGAGAATTGATTTTGTGAAGTGATAAAATGAAAAGAGGAACTTATGTAGAAAGACGAACTTTTATTGTTGGTAGTGACCCTTCAAATCCTCAACCTTGTATAAGTATTTCATTACCCAAAAATTGCACTGAAATTAGATTCAAAGTTGAAAGTGAAACTAACAGAGTTCAATACGGTTATTCTTTTGACCCTTCTTTTAATAGACCTACAATAGTTCCTAATGAAATAAATGGCGCTATCGCTGAAAATTATAATTGGTATGGCCTCTCTTATGATGGTTCAACAGGTTTTAGTGCTTTTCCAGCGACTAAAGAAGTTATAATTAGAAAAACTGAAGATATGCCAAATACTATGTATGTTTTTGTGAGTATGACAGGAGCAAATAGTCAAGCAGTTTTATTTTATCAAATCATTGGAGGTTCTAACAATGGCTACTGATGCTTTAGACCAAGAACAATCACAAAGGATTCAGAACTTAGAGAATCGAGTTAATGAGGTTGAGAATCAGTTAAGCGCAATTCTCGCCCGTCTAGATACCCTAACAAGCATAGGAAAGGCTTTAGCGGTGTTAGCAGGTGCGGCAATTGGTGTTGATGTTCTACCGATGTTAGGAGCGTGATAAAATGGCAAAATTTTCTTATTTATTCAAAACTACTGATACAGGAAAAACTATGTTTTTACCTAAAATGAAAGGAATGAAATTTGTTGAAAGAGGAATGCTTACATTTGAAGGTAAGTTCAAAATAGGAATGCTTGAAGATGGTTCAACGGGATTAAAGAAAGTAAAATAAAGAGGTGATTTTGTGAAAGGAAATGATTTGTTAGTATTGCTAGGAATAGTAGTAATCGCTATGATGTTTTTCAGAAAGGAGGACTAATAATGCCTCATAAAGTAGTGAAGAAAGGCAATAGATACTATGTCCGTTCATGGATTAGTGGTAAGTTGCTAAAACGGTCTTACGCTAGTAAAGCGGCGGCTCAAAGGCGAGCCATGACTTCATACCGTAGAAGTAAAAGAAAACGCTCAAGAAATGCAAAAAGGTGATATTAAAATGGCTAGAGCGAAAAAGAAAAGAAAACTTAGTTCATGGAATAAATATGTTAAAACTAAACCAAATCAAATTAGGTTTACATCTGGCAAAAATAAAGGTCGATTAAATCTTAAGGCTATGGCGAAAAGATATCGTTCAATTACTCAAAAACCAAAAAAGAGTAGGAGGAAAAAATAATGGCTAAAAAATTCTCAATAACTACTATTCAAAGTGGATATGGTAAAGGCACTTTTCGCATTATAGATGATACAGGAAGGATTTATCCAAGTGGAGGATTATTGAAAACTCCAACAAGAGCAAAAAATTACTTGGCTAAAATTATGAAAAGATATAGTTAGGAAGTGATTTGATGAGGATATTTAAAGGGGCAAAATCTACAATGTTAAGTTCAAAAAACACCAAATTTTTGGTGAACAAGAAATCTGGGAGGGTGAAAATCATGGTGAGTGGTTTTGGCGTATTCAGTAGTTTAGAAGAATTAAGAAAAAAATTAGAGTAAGGAGGTGATTTTGTGAAGTATCAGACTAGACGGAGAACTTACAAAAGGGCTAGAAAAGCCCGTAGACCACAGGCTAGGAAGCAAAGCACATTTTCAGTAAAGAAGTTGAATCGAGATATAATGAGGTTATTGTCATGATGGATTTAGTATTAGTTGGGCTATTCGCACTTTGGTTAGGGCGTAATATGGAATTTGATTTTTCACAAAATCGACCTATTACTCCTGAATTACCTCCCGAAACCATCCCTGCTAAATTTACAGAATGGAGTTTAGTTCGTGAACAAAATGATAGGTTCGGGATTCCTTGTTCATTATGGAAAAGGCAGTATAAACAAGGTGAAGAAGTTTTATTTGAACAGTTTCAAATTAGAAGGGATGGACAGGTTTTAAGGTCAGGTTATCGAAATGAAGAAGAGGCTTTTGCTGAATTTGAAAAGACGGTTCGTCCTTTTAGAGATGGTGAGTTAGAGGACTTAGAAGAAAAGGCTAGACAAAAGGAAGAAGAAATGAATCCTCCACAAGAACAGCCTAAAGAAAGAGAACCTACGCCTTTGTATTCAGACATGAACAAAGGAGGTTCTAGAAATGGTAGTTTTTGATAATTTATACTACGCAGTAGAAAACTCGGAGGCTTTGGGTTATCCTTTTTCAAATTGGCAGGTTAAAGGAAATCATCACTATTGGACTATTAAAGCAGGTTTCAACACAAAAGCCGAAGCACCCGAAAAAAGGAAAGCGATAAAATTAGATGATAGAGATATAGCACTAGGAAAAAGTTCGGCACTTACTTTTACTATCGCTCAAGGATATAAGGCTAGGGTCAAGGTTTATACTGAAAACAATAATTACTTTAAAGACAATACCAAAAGCACTCCATCAAAAAACGATGTTCAGATAAAAAGCGAACTGATTTGGGATGAATCTATGGAATTAATTATGTTTGAAGGTGATTATCTTTCTATTGACATTGATGAAGAACATAGTGGAATTTATCGTTATAGGTTGCATCTAGGAAATAAAAATTACAACATAGACGA
>TARA_R100000664_G_scaffold28181_1_pt1 | contig 11054 bp, 8 predicted proteins | sample TARA_R100000664 | Tara Oceans TARA_R100000664 (sample SAMEA2622705) | marine metagenome | biome: marine biome (ENVO:00000447); feature: deep chlorophyll maximum layer (ENVO:xxxxxxxx); material: "saline water (ENVO:00002010), including plankton (ENVO:xxxxxxxx)" | depth 115 m | reverse complement strand
ACGATCCTTCGGAGACAGGTTCATTCAATCCATTTACTCCACCTAAATTTCCATTTGACCCCGGAGGGTCACAAGGCTCCGGAGGGCCGGGAGGGTCGGGAGGGCCCGGAGGCCCCGGAGGACCCGGAGGACCCGCGACTAGCTCAGGCGGAATTGGCCCTATCGACGATACATCAGCAGGAATGTTCACTCCTACTCCTAATTTAGGTCCCGGCTTTTCACCTCAAGGATATCAAGCAGGAGATGCTGAATCGCCCGTAGAAACATCATTTTTTGGTCCTTCAACTGTTGGTCCAATAGATGATAATTTTGGAAGCTATCTTTACCCAGCAAATATGGGATACATTGCACCAGATATAGAAGATATCGATTATTTATCTACTGAACCACTAGCACCAAATTATCAACGACCTTCATTGCCTAGACGTTCATTACCGGGGATCAAAGGTGGCAGTTTGCCATTGCCAACATTGTCAGAGTTGCAAAATGTATGGGGTCAATATCAAAGTTTAGCAGGTACAGATTCTGGCGGAAGATTTGAACACGGTGGAGTTGCTCAAGGATTTGGTAATCCTATAGTTGTAGGTGATTCATCCGATGATGAAGAAAACCAAGAATTAGTAATGTCCTTCGGTAATGCCCCTATGGTAGTTCTTCCTTTGAATGAACGACAGCAAGCTATCATGGAGCAAGCAGGCAGAGTAGGACCACCAAGAGCAGAAAATGGTGGAGCTTTTGATCCATTTGAAGGATTTCAAGGAACCAATCAGTTTGTTACTCAAGAGGATATCGATGAAGGCCTTCAACCACAAGAAAATTTAGGGATTGAAATTTCTAATTATCTACCTTCATTGAACCCTGATGATCCGCGTAATACAGGGCCAGCAGTATCTTCACAAGGCGGTGGATATAGCACAGCAGATTATGATATAGGTGGTCAACGTAGAAAGCCTAGATCCACCATAAGTAATGCTCAGGCTGGTTTCGGCGGAGGTAATGCCAGCTTCTCATCACTAGCAGAAATGCCATCAAACATTTCTATAGGTGGAGCTAATTTTGGTTTCAATATGGGTAGGCCTCTAACGCAGCAAGAAATACGCCAAAGAAGTGAACTTTATTCTTCTCCTGCAGTTCGAGATATTTTCGCAGGGGGCAGACCAGCTCCCTTACGATTCGGCTTTAATTTATTTACACCGGGTCAGATGCAAGCTTTGACTAGAGATGAACGAGAAGAATTAGGCACTCGTTTAGCTGCAAGGAATGTATCTCTTGCGGATGTTGAACAGCAGGTAATGAGGCAATTTGGACCAACAGGAGTAAGGCGCGGTCGGAGGCGTTTCTAAGTGGTCAATGATTATAGATCTTTCGCGCAACAGTTAGGTTCTCCAACTGGATTTGCAGGTGCTATTTCTCAAGACACACTAGCTCCTTCATATGGTTTTCGGTATCCTTCATCGCCACAGCCTTTTGTAGTTGAACCGGAAGATACAGGCTTTGGTTTCGGTAGTTTTTTTCAAGGAAGGGATTTGCCTTTCGTAAGGGACGTAGCTGAAGAAGCTAGTAAAATACCTTATATCGGCGGTCCTGCAGAGAAGTTTGTTTCTGAGTTTGCATCTCCATTCAATATTGCATTAGCTACTATTCCTCAAGTCAGGGTTGGTGGAAAATTATTACCAGCAATTATACGAGGAACAGATCGTTCAGGAGTTACAGGGCGAGCTAGAGATATAACTGGAGCTGCCTTGCAATCTATTTCGCAAGGAACCTTTGGTCAAAGATTAGCAAGTGAAGCGTTGCTTGGTACAGGTGCAGAACAAGCTGCTGAAAGTTTAGAACTTCCCGGATACTTGCGTTTTGCAGAGCCAGTTCTTGGTGGTGCTACAGCTCTAGTAGGCTTGCGTTATGGTCAAAGAAATAAACTTGGTCAAAAAATATTTGGTGTTTCCCCGCGTACTATGATAGAGCCAAAGGCGGGTATGGATGCAGTTGACGATCATATAAATACTTTTGGCGGTACTAGAGAGCCATCTGAGTTTGGAATAAGAATGGCTGAGATTGTAGCCAGAATACCTTATCTAGGAGATTTTGTAATAAATCCCGGTCATAAAGATGCTGTACGTCCTATACAAGAAGAATTTGTAAACTTGAGTGCAGTTCAATCAGATAGACTCCGTAACCTTTTAGATGATATTAGCCAAGAAGGTGGATTGTTATTTGATGCTGACAGAAGTGCTGGAAGGATACTGCAAGATACCGGAGAGCGTACTAACAGAGGGTTATTCAATCTTGATCAACTTAGGTTTTTTAACAGCGCAGGTAATGAAATAAAAAATATTTCTACAGCTAGTCCAGACACTGTTATCAAGAGAATAGAATTTAAAAACAGTCAATTAAATCAAGATGCTGGAAAAATAAAACAATATTTCGACAATCTCGAAAAGAATATTGATGAAAAATATGATGTCAATTACAAGCGTATTGTTAACGAAGAATCGGATGTTGCTACACTAAAAGTTTCTGAACTCAGGAGAGAGGGTCTAGTACCACTTGGGGAAATTCTAGAACGGCATAAAACTTTCAGGACATACTTTCCAAGAATTGCTTCATTCGGTGAAGATGCGGAAAAAATTAGAAGCTCATTTAAACTACAAAGAGCTGATGCCGTAGAAAATATGGGATATAGAAGTATGTTTGATATTGCAGACATATCTCAAAAAAATATGGGTGATTATTGGTACACAGATCCTGAAGGTTTGATTCAAGCTAGAACTATGGGGTCATTAAAAAGCGCAGAGATAAATCAAGTAGGTAAAGCACTTGCCGAATTTGGAGCTACCCCTAATATCTTTCTAGATCCTAAAACTAATCCATTGTGGAAAGCAGCAACTGATGAGTTCAATGTTGCTAAGAAAGCGGTAAACAGAAATAAACAACAGATTACCAAGCTAGAAGCACAGTTAGGTGTTGCAAAAAACTTCGATAGGCTTATTAATAAAGTAGCTAAAGTCATAAATCGAAATATAGAACAAGCTCAAAAAAGACTTAACAAATTAGACGATGTAGAAATTCGCGAGATTGACGATGTTATTTCGGGGATAAAAGATCTACGAAATCAAGGAAGAACATTTGCTAATAGAAGCCGTGATTTAGGGAAAATAGAAGGATCTTTAAAGATTGTACGTCAAAATCTTAGACCAGATCAGAGATCATTAGCTGGGCAAATAGGGGCTATCACTAGAAAGCTTAGACTAGCAGATAAGAACGCAATTAAAATGCGAAAAGATATCACAGAACTAGAGAGGCAACTTGATTTATCTAGAGGTGAGGAATGGCAAGTTTTTGGAATGATCGAGCCTAAGCTTGCGTATCTCCATCAGAATAAAAAAGAAATTGCCGATCTTATAATGCGAAATCAAGCTTATAGAAGTGATATGGCAGACTTGATGATAGATGTTATAGATTTAGAGAAAAAACTTTCAACTCAAAAAAGTTTCCGACGTGCTTCTATTCGTCAAATGTCTGAACAAACTGAAAAGTTAGTAGATGCTGTTAGAGTTCTTCAACAAGAGTCAAGGCTAGAGTCTTTAGAAAAAATGAAAAGGCTTTTTGACTCTGCGTTAATGGATGCTCCTAAAGGGAAAGCTGGTCTTGATGCACGTGTTATTGAAAAACTTCTTTCTGAATCAAAAGCCCAAACAGATACCTTAGAAAATACTCTCAATCTTGCTGCAGGAAAAAGAGAGATACTGCGAAAAACTGCAGGAGATAATTTATACGAGCAAGGTAGGGTAGACATTGTAGGGGATATTCAAAAGATGTTTCCTTCATTGCAAGGTCGTTTTTATACACCAGCGCAAAAACAATCTATCGAAAGCCTTGTTCGTGCTAACTATCTACCGACACCAAATCAACGACGATTAATGAAATCTAATAGTTTTATGCGTAGTTCCCTTGCTACCTTCGACTTGTCTTGGTCATTCATTCAAGGGTGGGCAATGGCTTTTAGTAACCCAGTAGCATTTATGAGAGTAATGCGAGTGATGCTTGCCGGTATTGTTAATCCTCAAAGCTATAAAGATTATATGCGAGCGAACAGAGAAACTCTTAGAGAAGCTGTAGAAAATGGATTGATTATTCATGATGACTTTTTGAGAGATGAAGTTGTAGGGGCAAGGGCTTTAGAAGGTGCAATAGGTAAAGCGACAGAAGCTCTCGGTGGCCCGGCAAAAGGTATAGGTAAAGTAGCTCAAACTCTTTTGAGAAAAAGTGATCAGGCCTTTACGTATGCTGGTAATGCAGGCCGTATAGAACTGTATAAAGCTCATATGAATACTGAAACAGGCATTGCTTCATTGCTTGGTAAGCGTACAGCAGTAAGTAAAAAAGCTGCTGCTGAAGCAGCTAATCAGCTAACTGGAGTTTCTAAAGATCAAGTTACTAACTTAGAAAATCTTGGTGTGTTCGCTCCTCGTTATACCAGAAATATGTTTAAAAATATTATTGATGCAGCAAATGTAAGTAACCATAGTGAAAAAGCTCGAATAGTTAGGCAAACAATGTTTACTGCTTTAGCTTCTACTGCAGCTCTTACCTACACAATCAATGAAATGTTAGGTGAAGAAACAGACTTCAATCCTACTAAAACAATTCAAGGCGGTAAGGTTATAGCTAATCCTAACTTCCTTACTATCAAAGGGTTAGCCGGTAGAGATATTTCTTTACTAGGTCCATATAATACTTACGCAAGATTTTTTGTTAATGCCTTTGCTGATAGCCCTGAAGAAGCAACTTATAGGTTTGCAAGATCTAAGTCTGGTCCAATAGCAAGCGTTGTTGGAGATATTATTGAGGGTCGTTCGTTAGGACAGCAACCTATAGAAATTCAATCTTTAGAGGGATTTGAAGATACAGCACTAACATACGCTCTTTCTAAAATAACTCCTATTGCCCTGAGTAAAACAGTACAAACTGCTCAGGAACGGGGAGTCGAATCTGTTATTACGCCAGCATTATTCTTAGAGATTCTAGGTGTAAATGCTAACGATATGACTTCATATGACATGAAGGAACGTGCAGCTATTCGTAGATTTGAAAAACCCTATGCAGATCTTACCGGCCAAGAGAGAGATATTCTCAGGGCAGAATTTCCTGCGATGTTCCAAAAGCAACAAGAAGAACTTAAACGTCGAGCTAAGTACGATCCAAAATCTCAAGCTTCGTTGCGTAGAATTGAAATAGATGATGAGAGAATGAAGAAAGAAGTAGAGCTATATGACTTACTTCAAACAGGGCAGTTAGAAGCTAATGTATTTAGAGATGGTATGTCTGCATTGGCTTTAGAAGCCTCTATAAAGAAATCGGAAAACAATGCTGAAAGTGGCGAGGAAGCAGATCCAAGTGCATTGAGCCAATATTACGCTACATTTAGAGCTGCTGAAATAGCTCCCGGCATCATAGATTGGGACCTTCAAGAGAAGTTAGAGGCAGACTTATACCGAACATTATCTTCAGAAGAAAAGAAACAAATAGAGCAAAGAAGCTCCGCACAGCACGATCCACGATTAGATTGGTATTTCAACAATAAGAAAATTATTAGAGAAACTCGATATTTTGACACACTTGACGCAGCTTTCAAACAGGTGGGTAGAAATGAAGCTTCCAGAATGGGTATAAAAACCTATAATCAGCTACTAATTGCTTTGCGTCGTGCTCAAAATACAGGTAACATTCGAGAAGAAGAACAATTGCAGCGCATAGCTACAAGAGTTCAGAAATTGTCAAGAAAAAAGCGTATAGATATGCGTAGAAAAAATCCCCAGTTGGATGCTGCGCTTCTCCAGAACGGATATGTATCAACATCCGTTTCTCGGTAAGCCCAGTGAACACAGTTGCTCGGCACAAGCCCAGCATATAGGAAGGTCAATATGGTAAGTGAACAAGATGTAGTTGAAGCAGTCGATGAGGAAGTAATAGAAGACTCTATACCCGATGAGGAAATGCCTGATCAGGATGTGGAGGGATTTGAGACTCCTGAGTCGGATGAAGAACAAACAGATCAACTTAGTAGTATTGATGAGCTTATCTCGCGTTTAGACAATGTCGAGAGTTCAACAAAAGATATCGATTTTTTTAAACACAAGGTCAATAGTGAGCTTGGTCGTTTAGAGAATATCCAATCAAGAGTTGATACTTTAGACCAAAATCGCAATCAACTGGCTACTGTTGATCGTATCCAAGATTTGGAAAGGCAGCTTGCTGATGTCAGTACCCTGCTTTTGTCATCTGAAATGGTTGATGATAATACAAAAATTGCGCTACGTGAACGGCAACTGGAACACCGCCTCCAACAAATCGAGAACGGACGAGGTGAAGTCCAGCAGCAGCAGGAACCACAGCAGTTGCAAAAGCCTGAATCACAGGCAATGTGGGATGATGCAACGTCATGGGTTTCGCAGAAGGCTAATGAATTGGGGTATTCGGCTAAAGACATTCCTTCCCAAGTATGGGAAGAAGGTGCAAAGTCTGGTTCTCCACTTCGTGCGTCAGAGTACGTTTTGGCATGGGTACAGGAGCAAGTCAATGCTGCTAACTCTGCTGAAGTAACGGCAACTAAAAAGAAAGCTGCCGGTAATGGTACTCCTACACGTAAGTCTACTACGGCTTCCATTGACTCATTAGTCCAAGCCTATGGTGAAGGCAAAAGCATTAGCGCGGATGAAAAGAAGCGCGTAATGGAACATCTAGGAATAAGATAGGAGTAACTTAGTGGCAACCACAGGTAACACTACTACTACTAATCTGGCTGATAGCCTTCCTACAGTGATAGCTGCTGCTCGTATTGTTCGTGAATATGAAGGAACAATGACGAGTGATGCTGTCGTAGACAAGGTGACATTAGCAGAGAATAGTGGTACGGGATGGAACGAGGTTCGATTAGATAAACTCACAGCGACTGGCGTCGCTGAGACTGCGACTCTCGACAACCCACAACAAATGTCAGATTCGCTATTGACTCTTACACCAACAGTTTCAGGTATTCAAACTATCGTAACTGACCGTGTATACCGTCGATTAGCAAGCAACGTATTGTCGCAAATTGGCCAGTTAGGTCAAAATGCAATCCAGCGTAAGAAGGACAAAGATGGTCTAACTCAATTAGACTCATTCTCTACCGCTTTAGGTGGAGCAGGTTCTACTCTTACTGTTGGTCACATTTCAGCTGGGCAAAGCCGAATATTCGGTAACACAACTGAGCCTGCACCTCCGGGTAACGTCTCAGTCGTATTGCACCCATTCCAGCTCAAGGACATTCAGGATCAATTAACAGTAGGTATTACAACTACTGCTTCTAATGGTGCTGGTTCTGTAGACGGAATGACAGCAGAGATGGTACGAAATGGATTCAGTGGAACATTGTTTAACGCAAATGTTTTTACTGATGGAAACATCTCAATCGATAGTTCGGATGACGCAAAGGGAGCAATCTTTCACCAGATGGCAATCATCTTGGTAGAAGGTCACGCACCTAAAGCTGAAACTCGACGTAGACCAGATATTGGTGGTGGTGCAGACGAAGTATTCTTGTATGACGAATTTGTCTACGGTGAACGCCGTGACGAATGGGGATACGAGCTATACTCTGACGCAGCAGCACCAACGTCTTAGGTAGGAGGGATATAAATTATGGTAGCTGTAGCTAACGCAAAAGCTGAATCGTTTACATTCAACTCCATTGCAAACGGAGCAACTAAATCAGAGTTTTTCACTAACTCAAATAAGGTTCGTATTTTGAACATGACTGTTGTCAGTGAAGCTGCTATTGCAGCCCACGCTTCAAACGTGTACAAAGTTGAACTTCTTAGTGGGGCAACAGTACTCGGTAGGATTACTAATGACTCAGATGAGAGTGACACCACAGCAGTAACAGGTACAGTAGGTATCGATTCTGCTTTGTATGCTGCAAAGACCACAAGGTCACTTGCATTTACACAAGCTGGTGCTAATTCTGATGGTGCTTACGAAAATGCTGGTGATGCAGTATTGGAAATCAAGGCAAGCAATGACACTGGTGGTACTATCACCGACGTTACTGTTCACCTTGAGTACACAGTAAGCGACTAAGTATGAATGAACTTGTCGTCGCTGCATCTGTCGTTAAAAATGACGAACTAGCCTTGAGACTTGAAGAACTTAATGTTCAGGGGATCAAAGGGCAGGGGATGCAGCGTCGGCAATTCATACATGTTGTTAGGGATGATAAGCGAGCTATATGGTCACAGGATCTAGGCAACGCTGATCTATTCCATGCTCCACCGTTTGCAATTCCATCTTTGATGGAGCATACGGTAGCAGAATTACGCGAGATCGCTGACCAATTACGTGAAAGTAAACAGGGAGCAGATCGTATAGATGAATTGGGTGAGGCATCTACCATGATAAAAGATGCCATAGATCAAGCTGAAGAAAGAACGCTGAGGATGCGCCGTACATCAGTAAGTGGCCCGTCTATCACCGTTGAAAGGCACTAAGAATGACTACTGACAATGTAATAGCAGAAGCAGCAGCAAACGCAATAGCGGAGTCTGCAGCTTCAGGAGCACTTGACAAAGTAATTGTTAACAATGACGAATACTCTATACAATATTCTGGGTCTACTAATGACGGACAAGACGCTGACGAGCTAGTAAGTGTTTGGTCTCTATTGGATGGAACAGAAAGTAGGGTACTTAAGCACAAGCTAAATGAAGTATTGCGTAAACGTACTCGTTCTAATCAACAGGTTTTTTGGATTCCGGGTATGCCCGGTCAACCTCCAAAAGTTGATAAAGGATCGGAGTTACTTTGTTTATTACACCCTGACAATGATGAAAGGGAATGGCTAAATAATATTGGATTAGTAGCTCAGACTTGCCGTAAATCTAATTTACGATCAGACTTTGATCTTCAAAACCATATGTTACATAGGCATCAACAAGAGTGGAGCCTCATAGAAACAGCTCGTGAACAAGAAGCAAGACAAGCACAAGATGAACTTGTTAGACTACAGATTGAAGCAATGAGTGGTGTGGCAAAAACTGATACTAGCCCACCTCGTAAAAAAAGATAGGAGTGGGTTATGGCTGGTTCACCCGGAATAATCAACACACAAGCACATACCGCTGTAACGGTAGGTAGTAGTAGTACATCTGTACTTGCTGCTAGTGAAACTGCTTCCTACCGATTAATGGTAAATGATTCTGACGAAGTAATTTATATTAATCTTGGTGGAACGGCAGCAGCGAACACAGGTATTAGATTGAACGCTTCAGGCGGTTCATACGAAATGTCAGTCGCAGGTGGCAACTGGTTCAATGGAGCTATAACTGCTATTTGTGCATCTGGCTCTAAAAAACTTTTAGTCACACAAGGTAGCGCATAATGGCAATAACTGGGCAAAATTTATTAACAGGTTTATCCCAGTTTATGGGAGATGACTACGATAATGTAACTTCCGCAACAAGTACAGATGGTACGACTGTGGTCAAAACTCATCTTAGTGCATTTGGGGAAGATTATTTTCGTGATTACTATGTACGTATAACTCAATCTGGTACTAATCAGTATCATATACGTAGAGTAAAATCATTTGCGTCAGCATCCGGGACTCTTACCGTAGACCCGGCATTTCCGGCAGTACCTCAAGATGGTGATTCTTTTGAATTACATAAGTATGAACCATCTAGAAAGTTTACTGCATTAGATGAAGCACGGTTACGTGCATATCCTCAAATAGCTAAATTGGTATTTGATGAAACACTTACAGGCGATGGGTATAGTCGTGAATTTGATATACCGTCTGCCATTAGGAAAGGACCAGTCTTTGCCTTTATCGAATTTCCCCTCGGAACCCACGACGGATGGAATTTTCTCTCAGATCCGGACTTCGATAGCACGTCTAATTGGGCAGCTTCGTCGGTTACTGCGAGTATAGTAACGCAAGAAACTTCTAATAAACTTATACCCAAATACGACAATAGCTGCACAAAGTTAGTAGTAGCTGCATCAACAGCAGGTACATACTCCCAAGTTGTAGCAAATATGAATAATGATATAACGGCAGCAGGTGCAGCAGGTCAGAAGATGACGTTTGCTGCATGGGTATACAGCCGTGTTGCAAGTAAAATTAGAATACAACTTATAGATGACAGTGGTACTACCAGTAGTGATTATCACGGTGGTGCTGGCTGGGAATTACTAACAGTAGAAAAGAATATAGTAGGAAATAGTTCATCGCTTTTAACAGCACGAATAGAAGTTGCAAATAACAGTACAACATTTACAGGATTTGTTGATCGCGGATGGCTTTACTTCGGTGATGCTGGTCGTGTAAGATCCATATATCCAATCGAAGCTAACGCTAGAGTAAGACGTGACGATACTACTCAACGAATAATGTTTGACAATGTTCCGCAAGCTCGTCGTCAGATTCGGTTGGTAGGTAGAAGTCCTTTATCTGCATTAGGCACGACTAGAGCTTCGCAAGCTACCAATACTATGGAAGTAGACGAACCTGCATCCATGATCTTATATGCCCATGCTACACAAATACTATTTGAACGAGAAGGTATGTATTCCGATATACCTGAAGAAGTTAGTGCGAAACTTGCAATCATTCAGGGAAGGTCTGATGACTATGAAACTAAATTCCCATTTAGAATGTTAGCCGGTAGTAAGATACAGGGACCATTTAAAGTATGACGACAACACGTTCACGTGATAGCAGTGGTTATGATGTGTACCTTGAATACGATGATGTTAAGGTAGGCTTTCGGCTTGCTCGGTCAGAAATGGGTTTAGCTTGGTCACGTGGTTTGCAGCCAATGCTTGCAGAAGAACAACGTACATCAGGTACATTTGATTACCAGCAAGTACCAGCAGAAGTGGATGTACCATTAGGTTTTGATAATTGGGGTGGTGGTTGTGGAGTAGATGAATTATCTACACTTACTTCTACTTCAGTAGGATATAATTATTCACAATATGTAGATGCTTCTTACGGAGATAGACTGTATCTC
>TARA_R100000664_G_C2759772_1_pt1 | contig 11060 bp, 11 predicted proteins | sample TARA_R100000664 | Tara Oceans TARA_R100000664 (sample SAMEA2622705) | marine metagenome | biome: marine biome (ENVO:00000447); feature: deep chlorophyll maximum layer (ENVO:xxxxxxxx); material: "saline water (ENVO:00002010), including plankton (ENVO:xxxxxxxx)" | depth 115 m | reverse complement strand
GGACAACATGACTGTTGGTGTCGGTTATTCTTACAATGTATGGAAAGGTCTTAATGTTGAGCCAAGATACAGCATGGGTCTGAAGGAAGATGAAGCTGGTGAAAGGGAAGGAACTTTCAATCTAGGTTTTTCCTATAGATTTTAGTAAGTTTTAATGAATAGTTTAGACTGGTTGCTTGTTGTAAATTAGAGGTGTGAAGTGCAACCCTCATAGTTTTAATTTTCAATAATCTAAATTATGATAAATAAAAACCCTGGTGACGACCAGGGTTTTTTATTTTCTTTCTTAGTTAGTGTACTCTTCAGCTAGAGACCATAATTCTTTATTAACCTTAAGTTTCTGGTCAATGTTGGTAAGTGCTCTTACTGTTTGTTGTCTTCCTTGAGGAAGAGTATAAGAGACTCCTCCGTTAATTATTTTTTCTTGTAGAACATTAAATACTTTCCACAATTCATTACCACTATCCTCATCTCTGTACGGTGTAAGTAAATCATTTAAAGATAAGAACTCTTGTCCAGTTTTCCATCTTGTAAGAATAGCTTGTTTAGCGAAATCTTTTTTAGATGCATCTGTTAAGTTAGTTTGTTTAAAAGTTTTTACACACTTAATGATAGATGGTATTTTAGTAATAACATTATCTGTCATTTCTTTTACTTCTTCTAAGTCATACCATTGGTGTTTGATTTTAAACTGTTCAAATGTTTGGTCTGCGATAACTAGTCCATTAGAACATACTAACCTAAATAGTCCTGCGTGAAGATTAAAAGCATTTCTTCCATCATGGGAATTAGTTAAAACAATTTCAGGAATAATATCATCTATTTTTCCTAAATTTTCATTTCTTAATCTTATCATATGCTTAGTATACATTCCACCTGAGTCTTTAGAATTTCTTTGAGAGGCTGCATAAGGTAGCCAACTTTCTTTTGATAAGTCCTCCAAGATTTGTGTGGTAGGTATAAAAGTGTATTTAGACGAGACCTTGTGAGATGGTCCTGTTGCGAAAACAGAAGGGGCTACGTCTTTTAACTCATCTTCTGTTAGGGGGTTGTTAAATAAATTTCTCATTGTATTTTTTTTATATGTGATTAATTGATAAGACAAATATACAAATAATTTTTGTAATACAAAATAAATCTTAAGATATTTTAGTGTTGAAAATATAAATTATCTTTTTATATTTTAAAAAAAACTAGTAATGGCAAAAAGACTTAAAGGAGTTATTCTCGCAGGTGGTACGGGTAGTAGATTATACCCTCTCACCAAAGTGACTAATAAACACTTGTTACCCGTGTATGATAAACCTATGATTTATTACCCTTTGGAGACCCTTATTAATATGGGTTGTAAGGACATTATGATAGTATCTGGTAGGGAACATTGTGGAGACATTTTAAACCTCTTAGGGAGTGGCAGAGACTTCGATGTAAGGCTATCCTATGAGATACAAGACGAAGCGGGTGGAATTGCACAAGCTTTGTCCTTAACAGAGAGATTTGTTGGAGCTTCAAATGTTGCTGTATGTTTAGGTGATAACATTTTTAGTGAGGATATAAAACTAGATGATTTTGAGGGTGGTTCTCGTATATTTTTAAAGTCTGTACCCGACCCAAGTAGGTTCGGTGTCGCTGAATTAGATAACGATTCCGAATGTAAAGTTTTATCCATTGAGGAAAAACCTACTCATCCTAAATCTAACTATTGTGTAACAGGATTGTATGTGTACGATAATAAAGTATTTAGTTATATCAAAAAACTTAAACCTTCTAAAAGAGGTGAACTAGAAATTACAGATGTTAATAATCAATATGTAAAAGAAGGATTAATGTCATGTCAAAAATTAAACTCTTGGTGGTCAGATGCTGGTACATTTGATAGTTTATTGAAAGCATCTTCATTGGCCGCTAATCAAAAATTATGTAAGTGTGATAATAAAAATTCAACCCCTCTTCCCAAAGCAGGTGCTAGTGGGGAGTTTGGTGGTGTGAGTATTAGTAATAGATAAATTAAAAATTATGAAAGATAAAAATTATTATAAGAGTCAGTACTCAGACCCTGATGTACTAGTAAACTTAGTCAATTTAGTAGAAGAAAAATATGAACCTATTTTGGTTGTACAATTATTAAGAGTACCTCCTGAAGCGGAATTAAGAGCTTTTGCTCAAAAACTTATGAATGACTTTGGGTATAAGGTACTTGTTTTACCGGGTGATACAGAAACTAAAGTAGAATTAATTAGTGTTATGAAAAGTGATGTAAAAAAAGTAGAGGATTTACAGTCACGTGTTTTACAACTAATTAAAGATTTAGAAGATGAATATAAGGAAATCTTACAACCAGTAGGAGGTACTACACCAGAAGAAAGTGAATAAAGTAAATTACGATATTGCAATAATCGGTGGTGGTATTGTTGGTCTTGCGACAGCTTATAAACTTCAAAGAAGGTTTCCTACAATTTCAATAGTGGTATTAGAAAAAGAACCAGAATTAGCCTTTCATCAAACAGGAAGAAATTCTGGGGTTATTCATTCTGGTCTATATTATAAACCAGGTAGTTATCGTGCAAAAAATTGTGTCGATGGAAGAAAACAATTAATAGCATTTTCAAAACTATATAATATTAAACATGATATATGTGGAAAAATTGTTTTAGCTACTAATAAAGAAGAAGAATCTAAACTTCATCACTTAAAAGAGAATGGAGAAAAAAATGGTTTAAAGGGTTTAAAAATTCTTTATAATAAAGATATAAAAACCGTGGAGCCTTTTGCAGAAGGAGTTGCTGCCTTAGTAGTTCCACAATCCGGGATTATAGATTATAAAGGAGTAACAAATAAACTTGCACATCTTATTACAGCTATTAACCCTAAAAGTAAGGTTTTAGTTAATGCAGAAGTTTTAAAAGTAGATGGTACCTCTCTTGAGTTGGCCGATAAAATTATAAAAGTAAACCATTCTATTTTTTGTGGTGGGTTATCTGCCGACAGATTAGCAAAAAAGGATGGGTTAAACCTTACAAGTAGAGTAGTAGGGTTTAGAGGAGATTATTATAATATTAAAAAGGAATCTTTACATAAAGTAAAAAATCTTATCTATCCTGTTCCAAATCCTAAGTTTCCTTTTTTAGGGGTTCATTTTACCCGTATGGTTGATGGTAGTGTGGAATGTGGGCCCAACGCGGTATTTACATTTGAAAGGGAGGGTTACACTAAAACATCTTTTAATCTTAAAGATACGTTAGATTCATTAAGTTTTATGGGAACTCTTAAATTCTTTTTAAAACACTGGAGATTTGGTTGGAAAGAGTATAGAAGGGCTTTTTCTAAAAGATTATTTGTTAAAGAACTTAATAAGTTGGTCCCTTCTATTGGGATGGATGATTTAGAGGTTGGTAAATGTGGGGTAAGAGCTACTGTATTAAGTGAAAAGGGAACTATAGAAGAAGATTTTAATATAATAAAAAGTAAAAATAATATTCACGTACTTAACGCTCCTTCTCCCGCGGCTACTGCTTGCCTTTCAATTGCGGATGAAATATTAAATGTCGCTATAAATCACTTTAATTTAAAAAAAAACATAATGTATAAAGATAATCCACGCATTAATCCTAACACACAATGGGATAAAAAAATAAATCCTAACACCCAATGGGACAAGTACCCTACCCAAGAAGAAATTATAAAGTTTAATGTTCGAGAAAATAGAAAAAAAGAAATGATAAATCATCCTAACCATTATGGTGGGGAAGATAATCCTTATGAAGCAATTAAAGTTATAGAATCTTGGGACTTAAATTTTAATTTAGGTAATGTAGTGAAATACATTTCTCGTGCGGGTAAAAAAGATAATATAAAACAAGACCTTAAAAAAGCATTGTGGTACCTTAAAAGAGAAATACAAAAGTAAGGTCCCTCAAACCTTTATAAATGTATTTATAGGTATGAAACTGATAGAACACTTACAATCTATTATGGAACAGACTGAAAATTATTTAGTCACTTCCACAACTGCTTCAGACAAATTAACCACATTTATTAGTGAAGATGAAGGAGTGGGTGGTGAACCTGTTCTTTATACCTATGATGATGCGTATTACAATGACCCACCAATTAAATATGATAGTAGCCGATATAAAAAGGGTAAACCCGGTGGTACTTTAACAATTGGGTTTGGTCATACCGGAAAAGAAGCTTATGAAGGAAATACTATCACAAAAAACCAAGCTTTAAAATTACTTAAAGAAGATTTGGGCGAAGCGGTTGGATGTGTGAATAGAATAGTTGCGGCATGGATAGAGGATGATAGAAAAGGAGCTAAAATGGATGAGTGTATGTATGATGCATTAGTTTCACTAGTTTTTAACTCTGGTTGTCAAAATGTAAGAACAAGTCCTTGGATACAAGATGTTAAGTTTGGAAGATGGAAGGACGCCTATAACTCAATTAAGACTTGGAATCCTCCTCAACAAAGAACTTCTAGTGGAGAGTGGGTGTCAAACTATAGTCGTAGAAAAAAAGAAGCTGAACTCTTTTATAATTGTACCTATTAAAAGTATTTATAGATAATGAAAAATAAAAGAATATTAAAAGAAAGTGGGATTAGAGATATTAAAGCTCTAGCGGACCGTTATCCAAAAGCGGAAATATATTTTCATCAAGATTTAGATGGGGTAGTATCTGCTATTGCAATGAAAGAATATCTACAAAAGTATGGTATTGATGTTATAGATTCACATGTTATTCAATATGGGGACCAAGAGTTTTCAGTTAAAAAACCTTCAGCGAGAGGAGATGTAATGCCTGTGTTAGTAGATTTTGCACATGGTAAACCTATTTTTACTATTCATACTGACCATCATGACACTCAAACTGGAGTTGAGGATGAAACTTCTACTCAATTTAGAGGCGCTAGGTCTAATGTTGAGACCATATCTCAGATTGTGAGTCCTTCCGCCATATTTCCTTCTGAGGATGTGATGATGATTTCTACTGTTGATAGTGCTGATTATGCTGATAAAAATATTACCCCTGATGATGTAATGAATTATATTTACAAATTTGATAGGGATGGGACTTTACCGGAAAATAAATGGATACTAGGTTTATTAGCTAATAAGTTATTGTTAGCTTATAAAAATAAACCGGGATTTCTTAATTACCTGGTGATGAACTCTTCGCCTTCTTTAGTTAACATATTTCAAAATATTAATTCTTTTGCCCAAAAAATGGGTTACGCTACCCCTGAAGAAATGGCAAAAAATCAAGAAAAATACATAGAATCTCAAAAAGGAAGTGAAAATCTTAAACTAGAAGATAATATCATTGTTCAATACGGTGGAGGTGCTTTATTTAAACCAGGTTCTTATGATAGATACACCCCTTTTAAAATTTATCCTGAAGCAGATTTCTTAGTAATAGCGTGGCCTATGGGGTTAGTACAAGCTTCATGTAATCCTTTTAAAACGGAAAGAGCCCTTAAAGGAGTTAATTTAGGTGAAATTGCTAAAGAAGTTCTTTTACAGTTTGAATCTGAACTAAAAAATTATATTGTACCTCTTTCAGTTATTAAAAGAGTAAGTGAATCAAAAGTGAAAGATGAAAGTATAGGATTTAAAACTTCAGATTTATACGCCTTATATGGTGATAAACTAGTAGGTATGCCTACAGAAAAAAGTAATTACGGTAAAATAATAAGAAGTATATTAGATACTCCATGGCCACGATTAAGTGAAAAACAAAAACTTTTACTAGATAGAATAGGGGTAACCGCTTGGGATGTTATAGATTCTAATTCAGGGGGACATAAATGTATTACCAATATATCCGGATTAAATTTCTTTAAAAGAGGTAAAAGGGACCCAAAAAAAGGTGGGTACAGGGGTGGACAAGATTCAGATACACCATATGTAGATTTAGTCAAAAGAATACAATCTTCTTTCGTAAAAAAATTAAAAGAAAAAATTAATACTCCTCAATTAGCGGAATGTAGTTTACTTGGTCTTCTTAATGAAATGGTAAAACCATCACCTACTGCCTTAATAAACGATACCCCTATTAATATAGAAGTAATGTCCACACCTCAACAACAAATGCAGGGAATGATAGGGAGAGATTCGTTGGAGGGAGGTATGTTGTTTCCTTACGGTGAATCTAAACAAAGGGATTTTCATATGAGAAATTGTAAAATACCTCTAGACATTGTTTTTATTGATAACGAAAAAATTAATAAAATACATCACAATTGTCCTGCTTGTCAAGAAGAAGATTGTCCTACTTATTCTGGTGTGGGGGATAATATTATAGAATTTACTGGTGGTTATTGTAAAAATAATAACCTGAACGTAGGTGATAGAATAGATTTTAAATATTAAAAATAATTGTGGCAAAAGTACTTTTAAATACACTCAAGCAAACAGGACTTATCAAAGAACAAAAAGAATCTAACGAATCTTTTATGAAAAAGATGTTGATGGATTTGGGTGTGGTGATAGATGGTACTTTTACTTTTGGTACAGGTATAACTGCTTTTTTACCTACTGTGAGGGAATTATTGAAGGGTGGTAATCCTAGTATGACCGAACAAGACATTATTCTCCTCTATATTACAGCAATGTGGATTTTATTAAAAAGAAACGAGGATAGTATAGCAAGAGCTATGAAGGTTATCCGGGAAAAAGGTTTAACTGGTCTATTATCTAAAGTATTTGACTTTTTAAAATCCACTGAAGACATTGTAATCAAAATGGCAAATGAAGTAGGTTATACTGCTTCTAACATTATAGATATAACTGCCTTTACTTTTATGACTTTCCCTATTTTAGATGTACTATTGGGATTGATAAAAAATAACACTATTAGCCTTTCAGACCCTGGAGGTTATTTAAAAAGTATCTTAATATCCATAGGTATATTGACAATTAAAAATGGTTTTAATTCTATATTAAGACGTATCAAACAAAGGTATGGTAAGTTAGATGAAAGAGTTATTAGAAAGAGATTAAATTTACATGAAGAATTTAATGACACTTATTATAATAAACTAACCACCCAAATTGTAAAAGACATTTTAAGTGGAGTTAAAAAAACAATGGTTAACGAGGGTCCTATTACTCTTTATTTACCAGAAGATACGACTGGTGATATGAGTTATGATGCAACTAATGTTAGTGTGGAGGTTACTCTTTCTAGAAATCCTGATATTCCTGAGGACTTTATGGTAGAAGCGTTTTATAGTCCCGATGATGACGTTATAGAATTAGGTTTAGAAATAAACCCTAACTCCGAACCTCAAAGTTACCAAAAACTTTATCCTTTTTTAATAGAGTATATTCGCCATGAATTAGTACATTATGAACAAAATGAAAGGGGTGAATTACCCGCGGAAGATGTTTATTCTACTAATTTAGATTATTATTTACAACCTCATGAAATTCCTGCACAAATAAAAGGATTAGACCTTAGAGCTAAAAAAACACATAAATCCTACCAAGAAGTGGTTAAAAATTCAGTCGAACGTTCTAAACAACTATATGGCTTAACCGACAATGAAGCCTCTATCTTATACAATAAGTTGTTAGATGGGATAGAATCTCAATTAGAAAAAGAATCTTTACAAGAACAAGATACCGGTGGAAAACCTAAAGTAAAAAAAGTTTTTGAGAATGGTGACTATGAAATAATAGTTCCTTTAAGTAAAGATTCATTTTGTTATTATGCACAAAATACTAGATGGTGTGACCAAGAATGGTGGTTGCAGTCTAACGTATTGGGGTCTAAAACTACACCATATATTATTATAGATAAAAGAAATAACACTAAACACTATATAGCAGGAAAAGGAAATGTTTTTCTTTTAAGAGATTCCGAGACCAAATATGTATATTTTGATAGAAATTCTACATTTATTAATACCAAAAAATTTTTAAGTGACAAACCTGAATTAATAGATTTTTTTAATACCAAATATAATGCGAGAGAACGTATAAAATATAATATGCCTTTTACACCTGAAGAGTTATCTACCTTTTATGAGACCAACCCCTTTTCCCAAGCTTTATATGATACCATGGAAGGGAAGACTGGTGTTAACTTAGCAGGTTATGTAGGTGATGACTTTGATATTCTCACTAGGCAGTCATGGGGTGTAGATGAAACTCCTCAAATAGAATATGATGATGAAGTGGTAACTCTGTCTATTCCTACCGATATGTTTTTAGATGATTATGTAGAAATTGATGAGGATGACAAATATTGGTTTGAAATAGGAATGGGTGAGGGGTATTATGATGGTTATGAAGAGGTGGATGATGATGAATTAAATTATATGTCCTGTTGGTTTGGGAATGGTGCGACTTTTGAAAGAATACAGGAATTGATGAAACTATTAGGGGAGGATAAGTTTGCAGAATATAAAGAGTGTACAATGTACGATGATGGTGATATGTTAAATACTTTTGAAAGATATTTTCCTAGTTTATGGAGTAACTATAGTGATGATATATTGGTCGCGATAGGTTATGGTTTAGGAGAAAATCGTCGAAAGAATTTAGAAATAGAGTTAAAAGAGGATTTGCCTATTCCTATTAGAGGTATAAATGGGGGATATAGTATAATATTAACTTACCCTCAGTTATTGTCATTAATTAATCAGTACCCGGAAATTAATACTTTTAGTGATATTAAGAATACTGATTTTTTACACTTAAACACTAGTTTACATGAGACTTGGTACGATTCCTATGAATGGGGTGAAGAAACGGAAGAAGAAGTAGACGATATTATGAATAAATTTTTAGATAAAGCTTTTACACTTTTAGAAGAAAATAACTTGGTGAGTAGAGTTTCCACGTACGAGAAAATCGTAAAGGATTTAGGGTTTAAAGATGGTAATTACTGGGGTTATAGATATAAATTAGTACAACCTGATGAAAGAAGGGAGTTACATATTATTGAGTATTCTCCGGAAAAGGATTTACTAGGTTTAGAGATAATTAAAACGTTAGAAACTGGGAATACTACACGAAACCGTTATAATATTCCCCCTTCTGAGTTAAGTGATTACGTTTTATCTCCTGAAATGTTTACAACAGGGGAAGAGAGTTAATCTTGTTCTTCTGCCTTTTTTTGTTTGTATTTAGCTTTTAACAATTCTTCTCTTCTTACTAAAGAAGGTTTACGATAATACCTATTATCTTTTAGTTTTGGTAATTGTTTAGTCGTAATAACTTTTCTCCTCATCATCTTCAATGCCCTTTCTATATTATTATGTTTTACGTTTACTATTAGCATTTAATTTAATTAAGTAGTTATACAATATTTTAATGATGTACAAATATAAGAAAAATATTTTAAATATAACTTATTTTAACAAAAATTTTTTCATCTCTTCCTGAGTAGGATACCTTAAAACTTTTTCACACTCTTCACATGTTACCCTATATGTTCCACCGAAAGCGTGTTTTTGAGTTAATTTTATGTGTGTTTTAGTGTGCTTACACTCTTTCTGAATCTGCTCAATTTTAGCTTCAATAGCTCTTTTTTTTTCAAAAAGACTTTTAATATTTGGTTTTAATAACATTTCTAATAATCCTTAAGACGAATATATTCGTCATAGGATAAAATTACTTGTACCACATAAATATCCTCCACAATGTGAGGAATCCTCAAAAAATACTCAAAATCCTGAGGTAAGTCTTCTTTTTTTTCTATAAAGTTATGTAACTTTTCTAAATTTTTTTCTTCTAACCAAATTAATATTTTCATTTTAAAAAGGTGTAAATTCTTTTGCTTTATCTAATTTTTCCCAAGGAAAAATATTTTTATCTTTTGGGTCCATATAAATTTCTCCAAAATATTCTTTTTTGTTTTTATATAATTCTCCTATTTTTTCTAAATTAAAATTTTTATTTAATTCATCTTTGTTAAAATGAAAAATGTCTTGGAGGTTACTTTCCATAAAACTTTCGTCTCCCACTACATTATTAAATTTAGAAATAAATTTTACTGGTTCATTATTTTCTATATCATACGAAACCTCAATCAAACACTCATTACACATATGGGTTTTAGAGATACTTTTTGCAGCTCCTCTACTTACCCATGACGATAAACGTTTATTACTGAGTGTTGAAGTCCCTAAAAAATCGTACATTAAAATATTACCAAATCCTGTTGGTATTATTGTTCCACCTAATGCACCTACTTGAATGTCTGGACCACCTAACCCTATACATGCAGTACTTATATTAGTTTTATCAGAAAGAATATCCATGTATTGTTCACACTTCCCGTTAAATAGAATTTCACAATCATGTAAAAGTTCTTTAGGGTCTTCTTCAAAATCTTCTAAAGAATATTCTATATTAATTGAGTGTATTTGGATTGGTATTCTTCCTTCATACTTCATCGTCACATACGTAGTTATATCAGGACCCGTGGTATTAAGTTTTACTATATTATGTGTAATTTCTTTTGCTATAATATAACCTAAAGGTAGTCCTTCTGGAGTTTCATCACATGCATAACCATAGGTGGTTATAAATCCTTCCTTAGGAAACCTTTCCTTTTCTCCCACATACTCAATTAAATTAATATGTCTAACTGCCTCGCTAGAGAATCTTCTTTTTTTATTATTATAACCTAATTTTTTAGTTACTTCCTCTACTATTTTTTCTGTATCAGGTCTATATTCTCCACAATATACTTTTCCAGCTATAACAGACACTTGATTTTTTACTATAGTTTTAATGTTCGCCTGGAAATCACCCTGTGTATGTTCGTGAATGTCAGCTATTACTCTTTCCGTAATAATTTCACATATCCTATCAGGATTACCAGGTGATTTATAATAATATTCTCTTAAGTTTTTCATAATCTGTTAAAAATTTAAGAAAAAGAAAAAGAGGGGTAAACCCTCTTTTAATATTAATGTATGTTTTATAGATTAAACAATGTCATTTGAACTAAGAAGTGTATAAGAAAATGAATTACCGTGGATATCTTTAGCTCTTTCACAGATTGCCATGAATTTTTTCCAATCATCATTACTAGCAATTACTTGA
>TARA_R100000664_G_C2759774_1_pt1 | contig 11070 bp, 14 predicted proteins | sample TARA_R100000664 | Tara Oceans TARA_R100000664 (sample SAMEA2622705) | marine metagenome | biome: marine biome (ENVO:00000447); feature: deep chlorophyll maximum layer (ENVO:xxxxxxxx); material: "saline water (ENVO:00002010), including plankton (ENVO:xxxxxxxx)" | depth 115 m | reverse complement strand
AAATTTTCAATTTCTTCTAATTCAAGAGCGCGAAACATTTTGTGGTCAACAGCATGAGGAATATAACTACTATCCACATGAGGTGACACTGTTTTAACTATATCGTAGGAAACCTTTGAAATTCCCGCAATATGGTCATTAGATGAGTAATACTTGTTATTAAAGTGTGGATACGGATAGTTGTCCCAAACGTGATAATATACGATTGGCACTAACGGTCTAATTTCGTTCTCTATGGCCCACAACCAACCCCAAAATCTTGGATCAGTCATAATCCAAAGTATATCAGGTTGCTCTTGTCTAATAACAGAGCGTATCATCTCTTGAGTTCCATAAGAATCGACCGGAATAACTGTCCAGTCTTCTTCAAATGGTTCTATCTTCATTGGTTCGTAGGATTGGTGCTTAATTGCGCCACCTAATGAAGTTATTGAATATCTCCCAGTCTCTAGTAGAGACATACAAAAGTTTTTTGTTTGAGTGCCAACCCCGGATGGAGACAAAGGGTGATCCGAAATGGTTAGCACTTTGATTTTTTTAGTCAAAATAGCCCCTTTTAAATATTAATATAACAGTATTTTTATTAACTGTCAAGAAAAAAAACATTTTTTTTATTTTAAATCATAAAGCCAGTATTTTACTGTTATTTCTTCACCGGCTTTAATATCTTTTATAGACCTTAACATGATGTACGCATGATGTACATACGCCTCGCAGTTTGGATTATCAGAATGATTAAAAAATCCACCTAACGGTGTTCGGATATACCCATCTTCAAAATATTCATTCATTATATGAGATATGCCAAATTCATGTTGTTTTTCTATATCTTCTGTTGCGAAAAGACCAAGACCATGTATTTTAGATTGCTTTATAGTTAAATTTTTTGGCAATGGCTTATAGGTCATGGGCAGTTCGCGGTCTTCCTAAACTCACATCTATCACAAGAAAGTCTATTTTTAATTTTTATTTGCCTGTGAATGTTAATTAGTGCCTTTAATAATAAAGAACTAGCATTATTTGATTTTCGTGGACCAGAGGTAACACGAAATATTTCAACGTTATTTGATTTTGCTGTTCTCTTCAAAAGAGCAAAGTGAGTTTCTACCATATTAGGGTCAATATTATGCTTCTGGCAAAAGAATTTTTTATATAATGTTAGCTGGTATGTTGTTAGCCTATCGTTTCTTTTTTCTCGATCCCAGCCCCAAGAGCAAGTTTTCCAATCAATAACATGATATTTTCCATCAGATGTTTTAATAACAAGATCAATAAATCCTTTAAATTTATAGTTGTCAAGTTTGAAGTCTTGGACTTTTTCAAACAACCTTTCCTCAACTGAGAAAACCTCATAGGAGCCAAAGTATTTTTCAAGTTCTGGTAGTATGTGAAGGCCGATGTTTTCAGCTTGAGATAACATATCAACAACCAAATTGTGTTTTGTCACTTCTATTTTTCTTAATTCTTTGCGAAACGAATCATTAAATAAATCTTGATAGTTTTCTTGTTCAACTGAACCCACAACAGCATGTTCGCACAAATAATGTATAGCAGATCCAAAAGCAGTGTATTCATTGCCAACAAAGCCTTTAATCTTATCAATATACATTAATTTATGTTTAAAAGGGCATTCTGCCCATATCTTAAGTTCAGAGTATGATATGTGAGCCATTTATGCCTCCAAGTTTTGAAGTTCTTCTATTTTTTCATAGACAGAGGGGCAAGTCATCTTGACAGTTTTTCTATCAATCATAAAGTATTCTTCAAAAGCTGTGGCGAAATACTCTCTTAAAGAAGTGCAAGAATACGGTGACAAAAACAACCCATTAATTAAACTACGAAGAGTCGGATAACCAACTGTTTTGTAAAAATAATTGTCTATATCAACATTGTAAGCAACTTCTGTTTGAATAGTTTCGCTTGGACTTAGACCTTCAGCTTTTAAAAGATAATACAATTTTTTCCTCTTACCAAGAAACTCTCTCATAATTCTACCGTCAGCATAAATAATATCTTTGAAATTGTCTTCAACAGAGTGAGAAATCTCATGTATAATGTCATCTATCATATCTCGATCATCATCTTGTTCGTTTGTGATGTAAATTGCGCCATCGCGATATAAAGCATTAACATCTCTTTGTTTTAAGAAATCAAATTGACCAATGTAGATAACATCAATACCAGAGAACATATAAGGCGGAATCACCTTGATAATATATTTTAATACAAAATCAATATCAACATGCTCAGGGAGCTTATCTTTAATGTAAACGTCTATATCATACAACTTATAATGGTCCTTCAAGGTCTTAGATCTTTTAACAGATTCTGAAATCCAGTTCATTTTAATCTCCAATCACTATAAGTATAACCTGAAATGCGATATGTGTCAAGTGTTTTGTTTTATTCGCGCTGCCGGGCCCTAATTGTCTCACATCTTTTGGTCCTACAAGCATTTTGAGGAACTGAGAAGATACTAAATTTTGCTTGCCCAACATGGCCGGGAACAATTAAAGGTGGCAACTCTTCCATCTTTGGAGGCCACATTTCAAAAATCTCTTTCTTACTTCCTCCAAACGCGCCTTGTTCTTTAATTGTTGTAAGTTTCCATTGAGGCTTCCAGCGGATGGTACCCCAAGCAGTCTGGGCACTATTTGAAATAACTTTGCCAGTCTCATCATAAAGCTTTTGCGTAAAAACTGAGTATTTTTTTCCAACTGAAACCACAGTCTTTAATGTCCAGTGTTTATTTTTTATTCCACACTTAATAGAATCTCCATAATCACAATCAGAGAACGTAGGCATGTGCTGTACATTACTCCAGTCGTATATATTAACTTCACCTTTCCATCTGTGTGGGTTGGACCAATACTGCATTCGCCTTCTTAAAAGATCAGAACTCTGAGCATGGTGTGAAATAAGCACATTTAAAGGCATCGAGGTACCTTTGGTGCCATCAGGAGCTATGACTTCTGAAAGATCAACATAGATTTGTACAACCTGATAATCTGCTTTACTTGGCTCTTGGGCAAACACAGATAAGACAAATAGTACTAAGGCGATCATTTACCTTGGCCCCTAGGTTTTTTTCGATAGTTACTTGATGGTGTTGAGCCTTGAGCACCACCGCCTTTATGGCCATATTTAGTATGCTTTTTAGAGCGACCAATTGATGTTTTTTTCTTTCTTACATTGTTTGATTTCATTTTCTCTCCATTATAAAATCTTTGATGCCTCTGTGGCAATTCTTGATCGTTCGCCTTTCTTGAAAGTAACATGACCGGCGAGATCAGAAGGTTTAAACTTCTCAACGGCATAAGCTAAACCATTGGAAGTCTCATTTGTATAGACGTTATCAATTTGCTCGATATCGCCAGTTAAAACTATTTTTGTGTTTTCTCCAACTCTTGTAATAATTGTCTTTACTTCGTGAGATGTAAGGTTCTGAGCTTCATCAATAATCATGTAAGCGTTTGATATTGACCTTCCACGAATATAAGTTAAAGCTTCAAGTTCAATCACATCCCTATCCATGTAATCTTTAAGTACGGCCTTGTCGTTGCCAAGCAGAAACTGCATATTATCTTGAATGGGCATTAACCATGGCATCATCTTTTCATGCATCGAACCGGGAAGAAAGCCAATGTCTTTACCAAGCGGTTGGACAGGTCGAGACACAACAAGTTTTTTATATTTTGGATCAGATAAGCCAATTGTTTGCTCTAGACCAGCAGATATAGCCATCAGTGTTTTACCAGATCCGGCGCGACCAATCAAAGAAACTAAAGGAATATTGTCGTCAAATAAAAGATCGTAGGCAAAAGATTGTTCTTTATTACGAGGAGCGATTCCCCAGCTTAAATCGCGCTTTTCACCTATGATGTTTAGTAGGGGTAGGTTGTATGCTTTGAACCGACAAAGTGCCGTTTTTTTGGGGTTAGCGGACGATATAAGCATAATAAATTGGTGAGGGTAAAGTGGAATCTTAAGTTCCTTATCCAAAAAGATTTCCTCACCGGAGTAGTACTGATCAATTGTTTGATCGTCAACAACAATCTCAGTAAAACCAGAATATAATTTGTCTGAGTTTTCAACAACTTGCTCAGAATTATAAGTTTGAGCGTCAAGACCAAGAGCATCGGCAATAACCCTCATGTTAATATCGCGAGATACAACAATAACTTTCTTTCTTGGATTCTCTTCTTTAACTTTGAGAGCGGTGCCAAGGATCTGGTGATCTGGCACAGAAGTGTCAAGATCTGGTGGTAGATGTTCAATTGAACTTTCAACCTTGATTATACCATAACCTTTACCTATTCGAATGCCCTTGGATAAGGATCCTCTTGATCTTAGATTATCAAAATATTTTATTATTGTTCTTGAATTGAATCCAACTGAATCTTGACGTTTTTTGTGATTATCAAGTTCTTCTAAAACTTTCATCGGAACAATAATATCATTGTTTTCAAATCTATATAAACAATCGGCATCGGATAAATAAACCGACGTGTCAATTACATAGAACTTTTTAGCCATTATTTCCTCTTATTATTTCGCGAACGATTGGTTCTAACTTACGAGCGATTTCTTCACCCATGGTGCCACGGAAAGGCATCTTGGGAGCAACTCTTCGTGAACGAGACCTCATTCTTTGTGCGGCCTTACTTGGTTTACCGCGAATCTTACCGGGATCCATTTTAGATTTAGGTTCTTTCTTTTTACCTTTACCCGGTGATATGGAGCGACCTAATTTAAACTTCATAACATCAACAAATAATTTTAATTTATTATTGTCAACAAGAACATTAGCAACGTGCTTTTGTTCATCACTTGAAAGTTTTAAAAATGCTTTTTCATAAGCATCTGGTTTTATTCCTAACATTTGACCCATTTCTTGTTGATTTTTAGCATCAACTTCATTTACAGAACCGGGAGTCAAAAATTTAATAAAGTTTTCAAACGCCGATTTTTGATCATCACTTAGGTCGGTGTAAAATCTCTTACCAGCACCTCCCATACCAGATGGGTCATCAAAATCATAATTAATTAATTTAGTTAATGTCAAAGAAGTACCAATCTTAACAGATGCTTTTTTAGACATATAATCATTTACAGCGGCAATTAATTTTTGTAACTGTGTTCTATCTGCTTGGTCGATAAAATCACTAATTGATTCTTTACCAGCAGATTTTAACTTTTGATAATATCTAACAATCAAATCCTGATCTAAACCAGTTATCTCACCAAGAGCGGCTTTTTGAACCTCATTGAGACTATCCTTTTCAGCATTGGACAAAAACACATAATGAATCAAAAACGTCCTAATAGTTTTTTCATCAACTTCGCCATCTCCAGTCAACTCTCCCATTCTCATTTTTACAGATGGGTTAATGCTTAATCGTCTATCATAATATTTTTGAAGATCAAATGGCGAGTTTAATGTTTCAGTTGTAGTTGCGTCATCAGCCTTGGCATCATCATCAGCCACAGCAGCAGGCTTCTGGTCCTTTCCAATCTCTGAGTCGATTCCAAAAATTCTTTCCAACTCTTTTGAAAACTTAGATATTCTATCCGCTAAGTTCTCAATTGAAGCGACAGCGACAGCACCGCCTTTCACAAGAGTTTGAATGTTTGAAATATCAAAGTCCAATTGTTTACGAGCTAATTCAAATTGTTGTTTGATCTTTTCTATATCGCCCTCTTCACCGTCGAAAGCTTTCACATTTGGAAATACACCCAGTATTTCTCCTAAAAATTTTAAAGCTTCTTTTACAGTCTTGGCCAATTCGTCATATTTAACAGATTTCTTATCATCAACCATTCTTGGTACAATCTTATTTAAAACCGCAACCGTATTATTATACACATCTTGCATTTTAGTCGTTCTCGCAACAAGATCATCCATTGCGTCTTCATTCATTGGTTTTTCTTCTTTCTTTGCTGGTTGGGCAGTTAATGAAGTTAAATCAGCATGTAATAGGCTGCTATGTCGTTGAACTTTCGTAATAATTTCAGTTACTTGATTTTTAAAAACAGCAGCAACTTTTTTGCCACCAGCAATTGCTTGAGCTAATTGTTCAATAAGTTTTTTAGCTCCAATTAAGTTTTGAGCAAAAGACCTCACATCTGCTTTCAGATTATCAAGATCTTTGGCGGCTGCTTTAACTTCACCGGGTTTGGTTTCCTCATCAGAGGGTTCTACTTCATACACCAGTGGCGCATAGACTTTACCCATATTAGACGCAGCACCAGCAACCTCTGGTAATTGTGACTTTTGGCCAATAAGGGCTGCTTCTCGTTCTTCACCCTTATCAATTCTATTGAGGATATTGACAAGATTTTTAACAAGTATGCCTTGATCTTTTAAAAACTTTTTATTATAGAATTCATCTTTAAACTGATTGTAGGCATCCATCAGTTCTTGACGATCTTCATCTGAAACGTCATATTCTTCTGGGTCACTTTCTTCGCCCTTTTGATCAGGTTTTGTTTCCGCAGATAATTCAAAATATTCTACAACATCATCATCAAGCTTCTTCTTTTCAATGGATGATCTTACGGCTTTGTCAAATTCTTCATCCTCAGTAGCTTTTTGTTTTATGAGGTCTTTGATTTGTTTCTTAAATTTTTCATTTTTTGTCAACTCGGCAAAAGACCCAAGAAGAGAAAGAGCGTTTGGCAAATTGTTATATTTTTTATTTATAATAAATGCCAAAGCTTTCAACCCAAAGACTGCCATTTGTCTTGGCTTTTTCATTTTTGGATTGATAACTTCGTTTTGCTGTTCTTTTCCGGGTAAAAGGCCACTGCTTTTTAAAAAATCAGAAATTTCTTTGGCACTTTTAAGTTTTTCTAAATCAAGTATTTTAAAAATAGCTTCAAGCTGTTCCTCTGATGGTTCAATCTTGGCTATTTCTTTTGGGTCAGTGGGAGTATCATCTTTTTGCTCCTGACGTTCAATTTCAGTATCAACTTTTTCTTCGTCACCAAACTTGGCATCTATTAATGTTTTCAACATTGTCAATCTCATTTTAAGATATTCTAACGCAGTAACTTTTTCCTCATCGCTTAAATCTTTAAATCTATCATGATCAATTTGTTTAGAATCTAATTGCTTCTTTAATACCTTAAACACTTCAGTTGCTTTTTCAATTTCTTTTTGTCTATCTTCGGAATTGGTAGCTTTTGTGATATCAGTGGTGTTTGTTTCTCGTCGGACCTTTCCTTTTACTGATAATAGGATTCCGGGTCCAACTGCTTGTTCATCAATTACCTGTAGTTCTTCATATACGGCTTCAGTTATTTCATCTAACAAGTTATTGTCCATATTTAATAAACCTCTTATTACACCATAAATAGAAAAAAGTATTGGTTTTTCTTATAAACAGTTAATTTAAGTACCCGTCATCGGCCTTTGTCTTGCTCAATAAGAACTCAACGATACTCTGTAATTCTGGATCTCTAGATAAAAACCAGCCCATACTAACCAAGGCGGCAACTTCACCCATCTCAAGACCACTGTCAACCGCTTTCTTCGACGTGAATATGAGGTCGTTAATCAGACCAGAAAGTTTACCAGTTTCATCCTTTTGTGCTTTTTCAATAACACTATCCATCTTTCCAAAATCAAATTTTGAATCCATTATTTCTCCTTTTTATTTTTTGTTTTGGCGACAAGTTCAGAGGAACTTTGGATTTTTTCACCACCCACGTTCCACCGAAGCTCTATACCCAGCTTGTCACATAGAGCAACTTCGGGAACATTATCACTTTTTCTATCACCACCGTTAGCAAATATATCTGGCTTTACTCTTTCTAAAGTTTTACAAACGGAGTCATCATCGTCTTGAGCCTCGACAACATCAATGACACCCTTAAAGTTATAAAGTATCTCTTGCCTTTCATCATAATCCATAAAGACATAGCCTTTTTTTCTCATAAGCCATTTATCAGAATTTGCGATAATGATGACATCACCCATTCTTGCCGCTGCTGCTATCATTCTAACATGACCAACATGAACTGGGTCGAATCCGCCGCTAATAGCGACAACTTTTTTAGATTTCACTCTTTCTCCTTAGTTGCTTTAGATTTTGATTTTGGTTTTTCTTTTAGAAGTTCTGCTGCTTGTGAGTCTATCGGCAACTTACCTCTCATTACATCTTCTAAAGAAAAGTTCTCAACAAATGATTTTAATTCTCCAAACGCTCTTTTATAGTCTGGTTCCATGATTACCTCTGTTTTACCGCCGTGACCATGAACAGCAGTAACCTCTCCAATACTATCATATATGGTGACCGAAGGGTGTTCAGAGAGCCAAGTTAAAGCGACCTTCCCATTGTCAAAGATAAATCCTTGAGCGATACGACCGGTGCCACTTACTCCCGATTCGTCTTCTACTCTTTTTAAATAAAACATTTTCATCTTCAATTTATCTCCTCAAAAACTTTATATCCACTCAAAGTCATCATCTTTAGGTAGATCTTTTTTTTCAATTTCTTTTTGTTTTCTTATTTTATCAATCTCTTCTCTATCTGCCATAAAAGAAAAGAATTCTATTACAACCATAAATGCCTCAAAGAAACCTTGATCAGTTATTGGTATCACTAACATAATACCATCTTCTATCTCTATGATTATAAGAGGATCATAATAGATTGTCTCAATTGTGAGAACTTTATCACTATCAAGATAAGCACTATATCGACTTTTTTCATTTATAAACTTACCCATTTGAGTAAGAAAGTCAGCCTTTTCAGAATCTGTTTTTGTACCGACATCAATACCATAAGTCAAGATTGATTTTATTATAGATATAATCTGTTTTTTATTTATCAAGTTAGAGTCCATACTGGAGTTTTTCAAAAATGTTTTAATATATCCTCACTTATAATTAGTTTTGTATTAGCTGGACTTTCCGTTTTAAATGCTCGCCCTTCTTGTTTCAATAACTCATATAATTCTTTGTCGTTGCCATCAGAGTCACAACGGTCTCCAACAAACCAACATTTTTTTGTTTTAAAATGTTTAAGACAGTATGTCTTATCCCATCCGGGTGGGTAAATATCCAATGATGTATCGCCACCAAGCTTTATATCAACTTTAACACCTCTGACAGTGAGGTTTCTTTTTAAAAGATCAATCAATGTTTTTCTATAAGATGGAGACATACTATTATCGTACTCAATAAAAGCAGCACGTTCTTTATCTTTAGCATTTCTACCAATAGGAGACCAATTAACAATTGATTCACGATACTGAATAAAATGACCAGTAAGTGGAAACTTATATAAATCGATTGAACCTAAAAATTGTATAAGACCAACCATTAACTGTTTAAACTTATCTTCACCAAGTTCATCTTTCATATTCACACTGTAAACTAATTTATGATTTTCATCTGGGTTATTTGGTGGCTTATAATACTTTGTCCCATTACATGGTAATAAGTGAATCTTATATCTCATTTCAGAATTAAAAAGCAAAAACTCTAGTTGTTGAGCAATATAGTCATAATCACTACCAGATACAATTCCAATGTCTGATACTTGGGAAAGTTCCCTTAGTGAATCGGTCAACACTTTATCAAAAGGTTTTCGTGGCTCCGTTAGTGTACCATCCATATCAAATAGTACAATATCCTTATTTGGGGAAAAATTTCGAACTGATCGTTTCTTTCGATCTTCTAGCCAAGTTATCCTTTTTCCATAAGTCATATTTTTTCCAAATCAAAATTAGTCAAATATAATATAACATATGATTTTCGTTTGTCAAGAAAAAAATAAAAAAGACCACCTCCATTTTAACAATTTGACGGCCATCCCCCCGTGTGGCACGTCATTTATCATCATATGTGGTTGTGGCCAAATTTATTTCAAACTTTTTTATTTCCTTTCTCAGATCTTTTTCATTTATGCCAAGCAATGATGCGGCATCTCGTATTGATCTTGTCGAGGACAAGGCAAAATGTAAACAAGCTTCTTTTGTTATATATCTTATAGATTTATATATATTAAGATTATATAATTTATTATTTATATAAGAAGAAGCTAATTCTAATTTAAGACCAATAATATCTTCTAACGTTAAAGAATTTAACATTATTTCAAAATCATCAGTTATCTTTTTATCTTTTTTTAATTTTTTCCTAAGAGAATAATTGTAGCTCTTACCCTTTCTTTCTCTTAGTTTTTTTTTCCAAGGCATAATTTTATTTGACAAAATATAGATTTATGTTATATTGATTGTAGTTGAATTTAAAGATTAACCTGTTGGTGATTCTGGTTCTTCAACTTGGTTCTGTAATTCATCTTCAAATTTTTCAAAATATAACTTCAAATTAGTCAACAAATAATCCGTAAACACTTCTTTATCTTTGGGATTAGCCAATGAATCGTAAGCATCTAAGATGTATTGTGAGATCTTTTTATAACTGGTAAAAGCCATATTCCTACCTGTTTCATCTAGACCTTCCAAACCTGTTCCAAATTGCTCTTCTGGTTTTGGTTCATCGTCTTTTTCAACTGGTATTTTCTTTTCTTCATCAGTGATATCAACTTCTATCTCAGCTTCTTCAAGTTGAGCCAAAGTATCCATACCTTCATCATCTTCTGGTTCTGCCACTTTAGCATCATCCTCAACATCAGGAGTAGGTTCTGATAAAAGTGTAGAAGACATACCAGCAGCACCTTGAAGATATTGATCATTAGCCTGCATTGGAGCAAGTGAATCTTTAACAGCCTTTAAAACGTGAGATCTAAAGGAATCTCTCTGAGACTTATCAGTTGTTAATCTTTTATAATCCATTCGCAGAGTGGGTATTGCTTTTTTGAGAACATCTTCAAGTGTGTTTATTCCAGTAGATCTATGTGGGTGAATGTCAGATATATCACCTTCCTTTAACACTGAGCGAATTACTTTCCGAAGAGCCTCTTCCTCAAGATTTGTTTTGCTTTTTTGTTCAAATATAACTGACTTAATACGTTTTCTAATATATTCACGCATCAATCTTTCAGTTAATATATTTTTTCTTGAAATCATTTCATCAACTCTCCTTTTGGGTTTTTTCTT
>TARA_R100000664_G_scaffold5370_1_pt1 | contig 11094 bp, 15 predicted proteins | sample TARA_R100000664 | Tara Oceans TARA_R100000664 (sample SAMEA2622705) | marine metagenome | biome: marine biome (ENVO:00000447); feature: deep chlorophyll maximum layer (ENVO:xxxxxxxx); material: "saline water (ENVO:00002010), including plankton (ENVO:xxxxxxxx)" | depth 115 m | reverse complement strand
GTTTTAATAAAATATATTAAGAGCGGCCACTCTGTTAATATTGATATTAACTTCGACCCCTTTAACTTAATTGTTGTTCTCTATGAACTTATTAATTAGATGGATCGAAAAATAAAATCATGCTACACTGTATCAAACGTCAATCGACGACCCCCCAAAATCATGCTACCGTGTGTCATATGTCACAGTGTGTCACACCCCTCCCAAAGTACGCGCAACATTTTTGCCCTACCGTGCGCAACATTTTTTTATGCCTCCAAGCATGTACAAAAAGAAAAAGAAAAGTAGAATGAGCAACGCCCTAAGTGCAGACAAAAAGAAACTAAAGAAAAAGCACGACATGAAAGAGATGGATAAAGGAACCGACTATGATTTCTATTAAACAAATACGGGAGAACTTGATAGAGCCAGCAATAGGTCACTATTATGATAAACATATAGAACCTAAGATACTTGCAAAGATGACCCCCGAACAACGCGCAACATTTTCTTCACAACCAAAAGAAGAGTTAATTAAATATCCGTTTGATTAACCGATAGTTACGTTACATCCTTTTTTCAAATAATAGTATAGGCCAGGGCTATACTCTACTATTCGATTACACTTCACACGTGGCCCACCAAAAAAGAAACCACGCAACGGGGGATACTGCTCTGTATAAATAAGTTCATCGTCGATATAGAACTCAACAATTAACGCTCTGGTTATTGAAGGGTTCCAAACCTTACGCAACTTTGTTTCTTTAAACTCAAACTCCAAGGGTGTATAGTATGGCCACAACCCAGGAGCCATCGAACCGATAGCATGTTGCAAAGGTGTGTGTAACATTCGATGCCTTGTTATCATCCTCCCATCACCAACCAACCAAACACACAACCAAATAATAAACAAGCTACACACATAAACGTCATATAACCCTGGTGAAAGTTTTTAACGGAATGCTTTTGAATAGCCGCTTGGTACGCTTGGGATATCTGCCCAGTTCCACCAGCAGAACGAACCCGTCCAAGTAACTTATCAATCGATACAATAGTTTTATCTTTTGCATACTCTCCCATATAGTTAGACGGAATAAAACCAGCCAATCCTCCCCGTGGTTTTATTAATAAATGTTCTCCCTTGTCTTGTTTTAATCCTAAACTATACGTATCCATCTCTAAGCCCGCAAACGGTTTATCGGTATGAGCATCATACATAATGCCAAACGGACGCTTCCCTAATATATTTGTAAACGTCCCTTCTACAGGTACCCACTCTTCTACATTTTCGATATACACCTGCCACGTAGAATTTATTTTTTCATACCGTAATGGAACTAATTGGTATTGGTTTCCAAATAAAATTAAAGCAGTCCCGTTGTTTGATAAGTTGCCTAATGTAAAACACAACCCCCCTAACATCTTTCGAGTAACTCCTGAAAACTTCATACCTGAATATCCTAACAATGGAATAAACAATATGCCTACTACTACAGCACAAACTATTCCTACGATAGTCCAAATCATAAGCTCCTCCCCAATGGAAGCATATATAAATATGGACTACAAGAGAGACAGCCTGCAGCCCATACAGGTAATGCTTGTGTTATTGCTTGTGTGTATTGTCCTTTAGTTAAATACAACACTCCTGCAACTGCGGCAAAGCCAGCGGCAAAAAACGTCAATGCTACCATTGCCTCTATCGTTTTATTCTTATGGTATTTCTGTTGGCTCAACCGTACATATTCATCTGTAGTCGAACATAAAAACGGAGAGGCAGAACCAGGAACTAACGATATCCAGTTGCGCAAATTAACTAATGAAAAACTATTCGGAACTGCCACGTAAGAACAATACGCAGTAATTGGTTTTTCACTTGTTTCATCAAAGACATGTATGTGCTTTTTATCATATACCATTTCTTTAAACCGTGTAGCTACATCTGCTAACGGTGGATTAAATAAACAGTTCGTCCGTTCGTCTGCAAACAGTACGGGCTTTTCATTTAGATAACCGATACACCCATACACATCTTCAAAGTGTGCTTTACTTTTTTTGCCCAACTTAATCCATTCACTTTGAAGCTGTTGGTCAAACTGTGAAGGGTACAATGCTAACGCACCATGCTTACGTTGTAAAAACAATAGACGGTCGTAGAATCGAGTAGCCAATCTATAATAAAAGTTTGCAACTTTCAACCGTTGCTTAATGGGAATGTATGGTATGATTAACGAAGGGGTAAAAAATATTATTACCCCCACGGCAAATGCTATTAACATATACAATATCATCGTAACCTCCTAAACAACGAACGCCGCTGTGGTTGTGGTTCACTTACATTTCTTCGTTCAGAAACAGCAAACACCGACGCATTCATTTCTTGTTGCCATCCATCTCTGGCCCGTGAGCTACGAGAAACAGATGCAAGTATAGCTTGTTTGATTTGTATCTTTTCAGAAGAAGTCAAACTTGATATCTTCTCAGTCTTATCATCTAATAAGAACGAACGATACTCTCCCTGCACGCAGGATTCTACTTGGGGATGTATACAAAAATATTCTAACTCTTGTAGTTTAACCATCCATTTAAATTCCGAAGTCTCTGCATCCGTTTGATTTCCTAATACAAAATCGGAAGCTAATAAGTTTTGTAATTCTTTAGACGTTTGAATTCCAGGTTGAACTACTTGGTCAAAGTGGGTATCCTCTTTCTTCTTTCTATTCAATAGTATGTTTGAAGCTAACTGGTTTGCAGACTTCGACATGTCTGCATTTTCAGACATCTTCTGCTGTATTGCAATCGCTTGTAAATCTTGTGGGTTCATTTTATCGTGGGTAATATAGCTATATTATTGTGTTTGTTTGTTTGTTTTATATTCATTCTTGTTCACCTCTACTATTTTTATCTTTTTTAAATTGTAGATCTCCGAACTTGGACTTCCATCTTCTCATCCTTACACCAAGGGCATCTTCGTTGTCAAGAACATCGGGTACGGTTATATCAGCAGCTCCATACCAATACTTGCATTCTTTGTTATATGTAGTTACCAAATCGGCATATGTCCTCTTCTTGCCGTTTTCATCGGGTTGGTGGTATAAGCCCATTATAGTCCTATACACTCCCCGTTCCGCTGAAAGCTTACGTTCTTCTTCTGTGCCACCTTCTTCCAATAGTTCATTTTCTAATATTTTATCCATATCAAACTGTTCGCTCTCTAACAGTTTGTCTTTCTGGTTATCCAACTCCACCAACAACGGATGCCCATCTAAACTGTAAAACTGAATCCGTTCACTCATTCTGCGCAATCTAAGATCACCACTCCCAAACCGAGTTCCTACCTTATACCCTATGGCATGAAACTTTGGACTTACTTGGCACGTAAAGACATAATCCATTAATCTCCGTAAACGGGGATCCATACCAAAGTAGTTCGCCGTAGTCATAATTACAACAACCCTTTTTTTACGCATTATCTCAAAAGTCCTCGCCATGTTCACATTCTTATTAGACATAGCTCTACGGCTGTCTGCACCACCAGCACCGACTATTTCGTCCAATATAATGATACTGGGCTGCTCAGTACCAGGATGCTCCCGAAACCGCTTAAGGAACTGTTGAGCAGATAACATCACATCTTCGGGCTGTATTTCGTACCCTATCTCTTCTCCGAGACGTAATGCAAGCCCTAACGCAAAACTCGTCTTTCCTACTCCCAATCTGCTATCGATTGCATCTACTACTATCTTGCACCCAGATTTGGACTTAGAGTAGATATAATCGCCCATAATGTCATCCCACACCTCCGAATCGGAAATATCGATAACTCCTGGTATACTTACGCTAATCGTTCCATCCTCCGTTCTTTCTTCCAATCAACGGGCATTTGTATTAATTGGGTGTTGGTCATAGACAAATCCAATCCTACTTTGCCATAAAACTCTTGTATAGCTCTATGGGCTAACACTAATGACTCATATGGTATTTGGGTTTGTTGTACAACCCTATCTGTTTCTGAACCTCTACCAATAACCGTAAACTCTACTTCTTGACTATATGTCAATGTCATAGGTAATTCTAATAAACATTTTAATCCTTTTAGTTCTTGAGTAAGGTAGTGCCGTGGTATGTTTGTACCTAATACCCCATCGGGCAAATCTAACTTACCCAATGGGGTATTTTCCCAATAATCATACTCAATCGTTTTTGCCTGACGTTTCATCGGGTGTTCTAATACCATTAACAACTTATTCAATGCTTTTCGGTACATAGTACAGACTTCATAGTCATTAATATCATAGTTGCCCATCATCGCCTCATCAATATTCTCTAATACTGTAAACAGACGTTTTTCAATATCAAACACCTGCTGGATACGATATATTTGTTTATAGAGCTGTACATCTTCTACCGTTGTCGTTGGGGGTTTATAACTTTCCAGTTCCATAGTAAGCACTTAATATTATTCGGTAATGGTCGAAAAACGCAACACCAATAAAGATTAAACCGATTGACATTGATAACAACATCAAGCGAACTAAATCTAATTGGGGGTTTAATGCTAATAACAATCCTGCCAACCCTGTAGCAAAAAACATGGGGATAGATAACACCTCAAAGAACGCTTTATGTTCTGGGTTAAGCCCCATCTTTTTATCTATTGATATTAGTTTATCATGGTTCAATGCAATGTCGACTAACTCCCGAACTGCGTCTGCTCGATGCTCACAATAAAGGATTCGAGACTGTTGATAGTCTTCGATACCTTTAAGTTGATCAGGTGTAAACCGAACTGAAATCTGTGTTTTTTTCTCTGATTCAGCCATAACTTTTTTCCACGCAAGATTTTTGTATCGGCTACGTATAGCGAATTCAATGAATCTCACTGGGATGTATAAGGGTGTGTTTTGGAGATATATATACTTAGCCGTTATTACAGTAAACTGTAATGGAGTACAAACTACCAACATTACATGCAGTAAACGAGCAAGTTAGAACTGTCATTTCCGCAGGTGTGATAGGCATTGCCATACTATTGATCATCCTTATATATGATCAGGTCAGCGGCGCATTGCCCACCCCTACGGCAACAGCTCTCTCTAATGCTACAACCAACGTCACAAATACGTTTGCGTCGGCCATGGAATTGGCACCCGTCATCATCCTTGTCCTCGTAGCCAGTATCGTAATTGCTGTGGTACAAAGATTCAGATAGAACAGAAGTCCAAACACAAGTTATGGGGTATGGTTTTCCCCCATAACGATTTTAACCCAGAGGGCAACCTTTATAACCTTTAAGGCCCATCCTACAATTAATTATGGGAAAGGTTGCTAATATGCTATTCCTGATTGAGTTCTTCGGTGCAAAGAATTTTCCATAAGATGTACCCTACAATACATGCCTCAAGTTATGCAAAACAAAGGTTCGAGTCCTTTGAGGTATTGTAGTACGCCTTGGCAGGTGCCTTTTGCATAGCCAATCATTATGGATAAAAGAAAAATAAGACCAGTCGGAGTGGGTAAAGGATATAAACTATCGGACGAAGTCCGAAACGAAATATACGAAATGTATTTTAACGGCCCGTATGGAATGCGTGGCATTGCTCATAAGTTGGGAATTAATAAAAGCACTGTACGCAGACACGTTAGGCAAATGCGGGAGGAACAGCTTGAAAGTGGAACCGTTTAACCCAGAAGCACCAGAAAAAGGCGCAAGAGTATGGCTAACGCAATCAGAGTTAGAACGCTTCTTAGATTGCGCTCCACACGAACGGGCAAAGATTTCACTTTCACTGTGCGCATGTGGACTTCGAGCATCTGAAGTAGTTAACCTCACAAACGAAATGCGCTTTAAAGATGACAGAGGATGGATGGTAGGAATTACGGGAAAGGGAAACAAATACCGAGAAGTACCAATTCCCAAAGAACTATCCTTAGTCGATTTAACATGCACGGTCAACCAACGCACATTAGGAAAATGGTCTAAGGCAGCAGCAGAAAACTATTACTGGTTATATTTAGCTCACTCTAATTCTCAACCATCTTATCAAAACCACGACATCTACCACATTAGCCCTCATGATTTACGCAGAACATGGGGAACACTGTTATTACAAGCAGGCGTCGAGCCTACTATCGTAATGGCATGGGGGGGCTGGGAGTCATGGGAAGTGTTCAGACAACACTACTTAGACGTAGCCAATCCCGAATGGCAAGCAAAAGAACGAGAGAAAGTTGCGTGGTTATAAATAATGATGATAAAAGATATACTTGACCACGAAGTAATAATACAAAAACATAGCAACGAAAAAAAGCTCTTCCCACACCACATTATTGAAGCTGTAGACCAGAGAGATCGGCTTCAATACCCTGTGCTAAATGGAAAGCAAGTCATCGATATTGTCCAAAAGAAGGTCGATATTTCTAACACCCGAACAGCTGAGCTAATAGCAGAGATGAGGAAAGCAGGACAGATAGAATTTTCAGAACTGGGATACAATCAATTTGTCTACTGGCTACCCGATGAAAGATTTATTAAACAATATCCATTTCTCAAAAAAGTAAAACATGATTTTTATAACATCCTCCCTCTGTTAAATTTTATCCTGCTCCTTTTAATTCTTACCCTATCATAAAAGAAGATGGATTTAAATCTGTCGGCGTTTAACTAACGCATATGCCAGACGCTTATAAGATTATATGCGTTATACTATTGTTAATCTTTGTTCCCTATATCCTCAGCGCAAGCTCAGTAGCAGGAGAACAACAAATTATAGAAAACGAAACATGGGTGCCTAATACAGCAGCAGCAACCAACTTAGTCCAATCCAATTTAGCAGGGGTAATCTATGATCCCTATCCCGTTGTAAAAACAAACGGAACTACAACCCCAAAGATATTAGCGGTAGACGGGGTGGACTATACGTTTTATAATACTAACGGAACAGTCCAAGCCATAACAGGTGGTAAGTTAGATGGACTAACTGATGCATCTATTACGTACAAATATGTTGCGCCTAATAAAGCAGCGTCTACACAACTCACTATGTTAGCTGGAGTTATTCAATCACTTGGTGCTATCCTTCCACTACTTTTAATTGTAGTAGCAGTCATAGGTGCATTAGTAATGTTAGGGAGAGTAACCTAATGGATGTATTAAGCTTTTGGATCATTGGGCTGTTAGCGATTGTAGCCAGTGGAATGTCTATGTCTTCTCGAACTGATATCGATCCGTTAATGTCTGGTACCTTTTCTTTAGTCATGTGGGTTATGTTTGCCTTTTCGGCATACAGCGTTGAGGTATCGGTTGGTGGGGGAACAAGCGTTACGCATTCGTACCCTGCCTTAGCACTCTTAGGAATCTTAGCGGCAGTCATTATGTTCTTAGGATTATTGCAACACGCCTTTAACTTCGACTTCATTGACGAGATCAGGGAGCAACGGTTCTAATGGTAGCCTCAGAATTTATATCCGATAAACCGGACAAACCCAAACAACCAAAGAAAAACACAGCCGAAGAAGAAAAAAGAATAGTAGGGCAACAATACAACACAGCCGAAGAACGTCAGAAATTATTAGAAGAAGAATCACGGCTAAGAAACATTCGTGAGTTTGATCCTATATATCTTTCACCAGAAGACACAGCCTTTACAACAGGAACTGTTTATGGAAAAGACGACACGGGTAGAGAAGACGTCACTTTAACCCGTGAAGAAGTCTATCGAGAAACAGCAGACCCTATAAGCTTTAGAAAAGAAAAAACCGCAGAGCTACAACGCACAGCAGACTATGAACGTTTTGGAGCAGATTACGATCCAGACAGAATAAACCGCCCGTATGTCCCATACTCCGAACAATTCTTAGCAGACAAGCAAGCAGAGTATGAAGCACAGAAAGCGGCATACGAAGAACAACAACGTTTAATCGCAGAGCGGCAAGCACAACAAGACGCAATCAAACGCGGAGAATTAATGCGGGGAACCTACACAGTCGATAAAGATTTAATAGAATTTGGCGGACAAAGTACCATCCCTGTTTTATATGAAGCTGGCCCAGACTTTGATCCAACCGCTGGCATTGAAAGTATTAAAGAAAAATACTTAGTAGGAGAATATGCACGATCCGATTTAGAACAAGAAGTAGAGGTGCCAGGATACATAGAAGATCACATCGCATATGGAGAAGACCTCTACAGCCGAGCGATTCAAGGGTACAAAATACAAGGCGAAGGACAACCAGGAGATATAGGGCAAATCACCAGAGAAGCAAAAGACGTGGCCACCCTCACAAAATCTGGTAGAAGACCCGACCCAACTGTTATTAAGTACAGACCCGATGGTACACCATACACCACAACAACCTTGGAAGAAGAATTCGAAGGCGACCCTCGGTATCTATCTGGGCTACCCACTGCTTTAGAAGATCTTGGACTCGCCCAAGAGATATGGACTCCCGAACTTGGCCCCTACGCAGGATATTTTGACAACATTGAATTAGACATAGTTGGGCAAATATATGGCCCAGGAAGTTACATTAAACCCCTTGAAAGTCAAATCGAAGTCCAAGAAGAAATCTTGCGTAGACCCTTCGATGTTACGGGCTTTGCAGGGCCACAAAGAGCAACGGGTCTAACAATGGAAACGGGTGGCCCCCTTGACACATTCCTTGACCCACAACTCGCATATGAATACGGTGAATATCCACAACAAGCATATGCAACCCGTGAAGAAATTTTAACCCCTTACCAATACGTAACCGGATTACTTGATGACTTTCCCACTATACCTGGAAGATTTCAAGTCACTCGTATGACTGAACCAGGGATAGATCGAATAGTAGATGAGTACGGCAGTATTGATAAATACATTGCAGGACAAGATTTAATTCCCCCTCCAACTCCTGAAAGCATTTGGAAAGAAGAAACATTTGAAGTGAGACAAAGATTAGAATACGGTGAACCTTTAGTTACTGAACCTGGCGCAAGTGAAAAAGGAAAGTTAATCGCACCAACCGCAATGAGGCCAGGTCTTACAACATCTGGAAGGGGGGGTATCGATTATCTACAAAGCGAATTAGAATGGGCCGAAGTCCGTGAATATGGCACTGGGTATTCATTTTCAACGTACGACCCTGACTATATCCCACCAGAATTTATAAAAGCTGTAAAAGAAATAAAGAAAGGGCCAACATCAAGAATAACCGAATCAACCGTAGAAACCATTTGGAACATGCTACCTTCAAATGTATATGCATTATCCCGACTTCCATACATGACATCAAAGAATTGGAAAGATGCTATTCAAGGGATTAAAGAAATTCCCGCAGATATAGCCCGTAAAAAACAAGAAGACCCCTATGGATTGTACGGAGACATTGCTGGAAGTTTAATCGGATTTACTGGTGGGGTAGGTGTATTATCTAAACTGGGAATGGCTGGGTCAAAAGCGGGAAGGGGTGTAGTGTGGATGGTACAACCAGATGAAGAAATATTAACTATGGTTGGAACAAAAGCATTTCCTAAATTCACCGAACGAATTGGTGGAACATTTGATTGGGAGGAAGCAATGGCAATGGCTATTAAAAAGAAGATGGATCAAACAGCCGCATTTGTAAAAGGAAAAACATTTCGAGGATTTGAATTAGAGCGTCAAGAAGGAATTTATTTAAAACAAATAGAAGCAGAAGCAGATCGGCAAGTAAGAGAAACGGGTAGGATAGACCGAGATATTAAAGCTGCAAATATAAAGAAGTATCAGTGGAAAGCAAACAGAGCAAGAATAGAAGCAGAAAGAGAAGCAGAAGCACGCGAAGCAAAAAGAAAATACGCAAGGGGAGAATTGTCTGAAATAGAATTTGAAGAAGAAATAAGTAGAATAGATCTTGAATTTGAAGGAGAGAAAGAAAGAATATTTGCCGAAGCAGAATTTGATTTAGAAGCAGAACTGGAAGAACGAAAAGCAAGAAGGGCAGCAGAGTTTGAAAGAGAAAAAGAAGTCGAAGGAGAAGCAGAGATGGAAGTAGAAATGGAAGCAGAAGTCGAAATGGAAATGGAAATGGAAATGGAATTAGAACTGGAATTAGAACTGGAATTAGAATTAGAACTGGAATTAGAATTAGAACTCGAAGCGGAGTTTGAAGCAGAGATGGAAATGGAAGTAGAAATGGAAATTGAATTAGAAGTATTTGAAGACGAAGACGACGTTCTCCCATATAAAACATTAGACGACGATATCCTAACTGCGTTCGAACGCCAAGACATTCTTAACCCTGTAGTAAGAGATATCGATAAAGCCATCGACGACATATTAAAAGATATCTAATGAGCGCAACAGCAGTACTAAAATGGATTGGGGGCTTTATCCTATTTGGTGGCTGGTGGTTAGCGTTCGATAGTTTTATCCCCGCTATGTTAGATGCCGTTAAATGTGGTGTCGGTAACGGGGCTGGACTTGCGGCGTGTACAACGGGCGTTGGCTATATTACAAGCGCATGGAATATCGTCTTAGTACTCGTAGCAATCTCTTTAACCTTCGCCCTTGTATTTGAAGCCATACATGAAGCAGGATACTACTCACCACGGAGGAAACGATAATGGCTAAGAATCCGATGACCGTTGACGCTTTACAACGAATGCTTCAAGCATCTCTTGAAAAAGTAAAAGGGCAAGAACCGACCGGAATGGCAAAAGCATATGCCGAACAAGAAGCCAAACAAAAGCAAAGAGCAAGAGAAGAAACGTGGAAACCAGTCACCGATTTAGCAGGACAAGTACGAGATCGTGGAATAGGGGGAATGATAAAAGATATGCGAGATCCCCCCAGTGGATTGGCAGCATCTTACCCCCCCGAACGTTTGAGTTTAACAGACTACTTAGACGATGAACTCTACATAGACATTCCCCAAGAACCGACCGGACTGGCAAAAGCATATGCCGACCGAGATGCGGGAGCCTTAGATAGATGGGCTCGCAGACAAAGGCAAAAAGATTTAGATGAAGGCTCGCTAAAATTTGCACTTCATTCAGAATTTATGGACGACCCCGAAGATTGGAGGTGGGATTATACTGGGGCAGATAAGACGCCATATTGGGATAAACAAGACATTGGCGAAATCGATTGG
>TARA_R100000664_G_scaffold34235_1_pt1 | contig 11146 bp, 24 predicted proteins | sample TARA_R100000664 | Tara Oceans TARA_R100000664 (sample SAMEA2622705) | marine metagenome | biome: marine biome (ENVO:00000447); feature: deep chlorophyll maximum layer (ENVO:xxxxxxxx); material: "saline water (ENVO:00002010), including plankton (ENVO:xxxxxxxx)" | depth 115 m | reverse complement strand
CTGTAAGGCCACCGTCTGGAAATAGAGAAGTGTTAAGAGAGAGAGACATCATAATCTTTTCCCCCTTGTATATTCTAGATCCAGCCTGAGCTGGCCTATAGCCAAGAAGATTCTTGTCCCACCTTAAAATTTCCCACTCTTGATTTTCCCATGACCTTTCTTTTAACAGAGATCCCAGAATAAACCCAAGAGAAATGCTAAGAGAGATAATGAAAAATGTAATCATCTTTTCCCCTTATGATTGCTATTGCCACCCACATAGTTTACATGTCTCATCGGTCTACCTCCAATATTTGTTTGAGAACCTGAAAGCTGGCATGACTTTCCTTTGTGGAATCCTGTAACTGATTTCCAAGCACTCGAGTATGCACTTCTATCTTCATTAGATTCAAATGCAACTATGCTTAGTGAATTTGCCTTTCCGTCTCCCGCCTGGAGACCTAGATACTTTATTGCAGTCTCTGTCTTAAGCTCTTCTACACAGTCTGCACATTCATTAATCTTTCCACCAGCTTTTTTCTTCGCATATGACCCTAAATTAAAATCAATTCCACAATGTCTGCACGTTTTTATCATTTTGATACCTTTTTTGTCTATTATAAGCCTATAGCTAGCTTTTTACACTTTCACTATCTTTTTTCCCTGCTTTTTGCACATCTCGACCATGTATTTTGTAAATTTCGCCTTCACACAGGATAGTTGCTATTTTTTCCCAAGAATGATATTCCAATAGAAGCCCAACCCTTATATCCCACACTGCACAATCGTTTGGGCTCTTAGTAGGGTATAGTTTACGCCTAAAGCGAACCATATCACCTTTTTTCAACCTATACCGCTCCCTTCTCGTGAGAAACAATTGATTTCTTTAATACCCACGACGGGATTGTGTGTTCTGCTCCAGTAAGAGATACAGGCGTAACTACTGAACACTTTACCCAGCATGATCTCCCTCTGCTGGATTTAAATTCTTCATCGCCTGCGTCATTGATAAACTTCTTTCTCTTTTTTCTACTACCTGTAGTTCTAAAGATCAGCTCTTTAACTTCAAGCAGTGTTCCTGCAGGAAGGCTCATCCATCCCCAGCTATTTTTTAGATTTCGTTTTTCACGATAGTCCATAAACTTTTCAAAGCTTACACTGTCGACAATTACTGTGTCTGCTGGTTTAAGATATGCCATTTTAGATTTTTCTCCCTTTTTTAAAAAACCGACACCTTTATTATATAATTTTTCAACTTTAGTTACACGATTATTGCTTCTTTGAAAGTCGATTCACACTTTGCTTTTTAATCTCTTTTCTCATAGATTCTTCTAGTCTTTTAAGCTCTCCCAGTCTAAGAGAGCTTTTCCACAATCTCGAAGCGTATGTCATAGCATCGTTGTTGACACTGTAGTATCCTCTAACGCCTTCAGACTCTATTTTTTTCAAAGTTCTATCCACTTCTTTTTCTAGAGATTGAGAGGCTATTTTCATTTCTCTAAGCGCAGAATACTGCAGCTCTTTGATAGCATTTATTATATCTCGCTGAGATTTGCTTGCCATAATATCCTATTATAACTTTTCACTTTTTGTTGTTCAATGCTATGAGACTAATGTAAAAGTAAGTGTTTTTCCCGAAGAGCTGACTTCAAAGACTGTTCTTTCGGATTCAATTCCAGCCTTGATCTCGCGAGCAATTCTATCCGTAAGTTCCTCAGATATATCGCCGTCATTTGCATTAAGGGTAATGACACCAGCGGAGTCTCTGGTGATTGATACAATTGTAATATCTCTGCTCAAGCCCCACAATGTGCCCTCTAAAGAATACTCATGAGTCTGGCCACCTATCTGAGCAACAAAGTTTCCGCTAGGAGATATACACACTTTTCCAGAAGTGCCCTCAATTTCTATATCCATGCTTTGTTGACAATCTTCAGACGGCCCAATAGTCTCTACTGTTTGTGCGCGACGCCTTCCTCGTCTTGTCCGACGCTCACCTGTTTCAATTGTGCCATCAGAATCGACACGACCTGTCTCTTCCGAATGCTCTATCCCAGAAGCCTCACATCCCTGATCCCGAATATCTGATGTCGCTACTTTTACAACTAGTGTTACATGCGGCATGCTTATTCTATTGTAATCTCTCTCCTCTTCATTTTCAGAGTGAACAGTATATTTGCTTACACAATTGCTATTCTCTAGCTCAAATGTGCTTACAATTTTTTCAGCTGCGTTTCCAATAGCAATAGTTCTTGCACTCTGACGCCTGCTTGACTCAGTGCCGCCATAAGATGGCGGAGGAATAGGGTGGGAACCAAACGCAAATATATTATCTCCAATTTGAACCACTTCATCCTCATTTCCTTCCCAGCCCTCCCCGCTCGGGCCAACTTCCTCAAAGAGAAAATTAATCTCTTCTCTTATAATTTTTCTAATTTGTGATTCTAAAAGTCTCATACTCTATCTCTTAGTAATAAATATTTCACGAGGGAGTATTTATTATGTACAAAAGAAAGTTTAAAAAAGGCGATATGGTAAAAAATAGACTTTCGCGTGATGTTGGAATAGTGACGGATATAATGGGTGATCCTCAAAATCCATATGCACTATACGTCATGGTAGAGGGGAAAAAGAGAAAATGGGTTTTGCGACAATCATCTTCTGTCTCTATATTGCAGAGAATAAAGAACATATTCTAAGGCTCAACGGATGCCATATCTCTTGATCTTTCTTCATCTTCGCTGTTTTCTTCATCTTCATTAAGACCCATATCTTCAACAATGGCATTAGCAAGCCTTCTAGAGATCTCTGAGTCACTTGTACCTGGTGATACTTCAAATGATACAACAGGTCTCCCTTTGAATACGTCAGAAATAAACTGCTCACCGTCACCATTTGTTGATGCTGTATAGAGGTAAAATCTTAACTGCTCTCCTGGTCTCCAGTTCCCATATACTAGCCAGTACTTTCCAATATTTCTAGTTTCTCCATCAAGATAGCTAAAAAAACTATACACTCCCGGAGAAGCATTGTGGTGATGGCGGCCGCCAAATCCCCAGTCTTCGGGTACTACCAGTAATCTTGACGGGTATACACTTCCACCCGACACGTTTCTTTCTCTAACTAAATCATTAGAAAGATTTTCAATCACAGATAGAAACGTATATGCCATCATGCCCAAGATTGAGCGATTCTGCAAAGAGAGCCTCTCATAGTATTTAATAGCATCTCTCCCTTCGCGTGTATTTCCGCTTGGAAAAGGCCACGGTCTTCGCTCGCGAGATCTCACAGCAGTTTCTCTTTCTGGTGCAACTGAATCTAAAAACTCTTCTCCAAATATGCGCCACGCCTGACGGATGTAGGCGTTCGTATGTGATCCAGATCGATCAAGGGTGGTATCGGGAAATCCTTCCAAGGCTGCTTCTATTTCATCCTGAGAGATATTATCATTTACCCAGCCACGAAAATAATTTCCCCTTTGCCTTGAGTGAAAAGGAGTCCAGTCTCTATTGATGTTTGACTCTACGATAAGGGAATCTATAATCTTTCTTAATTTTCCGCGACCGATGTGTGCCATTCTAGTATATTTCCCTTACAAACTGACGTGTTATCTCGCGAAGTGTCGGAGCTATCTGCTCCCACGTAACATTCATCCTATGATGATCTACATTTAGATTCTGCCCCTTGAAAGGGTGACCATCATCATGACTGTATGGTCCTTCTGGGTCTAGAACACTAGCAACATGATCACCAATCTCAATTGTGCGACAAGCTAGATAGTAAGGTTCGCTCACATTGTCACCTTCTATCTCATAGTCAGCAGCCAAGTCTAGGCCGTGCTTTTCAAGATAATTTACAACACCTTCAAGATCAGGAGGTACAAGGTGAGGTAAACTCTCATGTCTAGCCATCTCAATTGCCCTAAGATCGTCAGACCTCTCCATCACAGGTAGAGACTGGAGATAGTTAACCAGAAAGCTCTCAGCTTCAAGATCGGACATGTCAATAAATTCAGATGCAGCTATATTTGCAATGCCTCCCATTGGATCTCTATCAGAACTAATCTGTTCATCAGTGTATCCCATCATCTTAAGCATGTCAACCGTGTGTCGAGATTCGCTGTGGTAAACCTCATAGACAAGCGCTTTTAAAATATCAACGGCGTCTAATCCATCTCTCTTCAGTGTTTCAAGTCCCATCTCTGTGTCGTCGTCAAGACCTCGGTTACCTGCTTCATTTAGTGGAGCACCCTTAATAAGTTTGGCAAACTCTTTATCTGCTCGTGACTTCATAGGTGATAGTGATCCATCTATCTTGGCCATTCTAAATTCTTTAAGAATTCTTTTAAATTTGTTTCTACTATTGTTCATCTAAGAGATCTCCTAGTGTCTATAGATATTTATTACCTTCGCGCCATTAATTCATTGAATCACTAGCGTCACTTTTAAACTTGCTATTCCATGCTGATTCAAACACATAGTGAGAAAGAATTAGAATTGTATGTAGGACTATGGTCATCTGTGTAGCTGACTGTATATCTCCCGTTATAACGAAAGTAACAAGTAGCGTTAAAATGACAGATATTATTCTCCATATAATAACTTTTAAAAATATTATCATGTCACCTTTTTCAGAGTAAGCTTGACACTTCTTACAGCTTCAATCATGTATCCATTGTGACGATAAGAAAACCGATCAGTTACTTCTTCAGTATGAGGATTCGAAAGATTGGGCCTATTGGTGTATTGTGATTCGACAATCTTCTTCATATTTTCTGTTACACCAACATCGTGAAGCTCTTTTGCAAATCTAAGCAGAAGCTCTTCGTATTTTTCCTTGTGCATTTTCACTATTCTACCCAGTAATCATCATTATTCATTCTGTTGACCAAGAATTCTGCACACTTCTTGTTTAGAGAAACTCCGTAGCATACTTCGGCAGTAGTCTTACAGTATTCTTTTTTTAAAAATATTCCCCATTTATTTTTATCAGAGCCTTTTCTTACTTTCTTCACTTCCCATTTCATTCAAACTATCCTGCTTTCTTAAGTTTTCGCGCTTCAGAAGATGTATCAGCAAGGTCTTCGGGTCGTGCAACCCTATACTTACTTTCTACAACTTCCATTATGGAAACGTATGGCTCTTCTACTTCAAAGTTGATTTTTAATATCTCTACTTTTACGGCCTTCTTTTCTCCGGTTGGAACTACCCAGGCAAAATCTCCCACTTTATATTTAAACATTGTATTCATCTGATAAAATTCTAATAGCGTCTTTGCACCTAAGCCTTCTAACCTTTAGAGATTTAAGCCTTGAAGAATCGCTAGGAGAGAGATAAGATTTTTTATTTAATCTATCAACTTCATCATCAAGCATTTGATGTCTCTCTTTTAAAATTTCCATTCTTGTAGGTCGGTTTTCCATGTTCTCTCCTTATAATCTAATCATACGCCGAAATATCGCTGTGTTCAATAGTCAGCTGCTCTTTTCATCGCATTTCTTTAGAAAGATATTCATCTCTGTATCATTATCAATATATGAAAACTTGTGATCAAAATCATGTGCAGTTGCTATCTCAAACAGATCTTCAGACTCTTTTTTCTCTCCGGGTTTTATGTCACCAGATACTTGTTCTCTCTGAAATGATTGCGAAATTATTCTATACTTTCCTGTCTTTTTATCTTTTTTAAATCCTGTTACATTTTCTTGAGAAAATATTTTTTCTTTCTTTCTAATTGCTTTTTTAGACATTTGTATCCTTTGTGTTCTAATTTAATCTACAATGATAAAGTTTTTGGGATTTACCCACGTACTAATTTTAGACTTTCTAACGCTTAGTGCTTGTGCCTGAATGGGTATTTTATCTCCCAGCCACATTACTCTAATTCGGTGATGATAATCTGAGTCTTCGTGAATAGAATCAATAACAAGTGCTTTGGGACCTTCTTTTTTCCATCCCCGATACTCTACTATCTTTCCTTTCATAACTACTTTTATTTTATCTTTAGCTTTCTAACTATTACTATCTTCTCTTTTTTGTCTAATATGACAGGATTTTCTCTATTCAAAGACTTAAACAGGTATCCACTCTCAGCAGGGTTTATAGAAAGAAGCACTTCGTTATTATAAACGACAATATCTCCAGGTAAAACATTCTTAACTGTGGAGCTATGGATATCGCCTGTTATGTCTATGCTAGTCATGAGCATATCCCTTTCTACCTGAACAAGTAACTACTTCATGCCGTCCAGGTACCAATGCCAAAAGAGTTTGCATATCTTCCATCTCCCCTGTACATTTTTCCCAAGCCTTGTCCCAGTCGTGAGACCCGTCAATATATTTTATTTTAATATTTCCTGCTTGTGAAAGAATAATTCCCGTATAAAGCATCACATGTTCCTAGTTTAAATGGTACCCCGAGCAGGATTCGAACCTGCGACCCACGGCTTAGAAGGCCGTTGCTCTATCCAGCTGAGCTATCGGGGCATAAATTATTATACTTTATTTTATTAGATATTACAAAAGTTTCTGTAGCTAATCCATCTCAATATCAAGGGTCTCCCACTCTCCTTCCCAGTTGGTATATCTTACCCTCTTAATTCCAGCTTTGCGAATTTCCTCTAGACAAAGTGAACAAGGTCTTGCCATCGTTATCTCATGGCTACATTTTTTGAAGCGCATCACTTCGATTTCATCGCCAGGCTTTGCGAACCTAAGAACATTCATTTCTGCATGCATATGAGAAGCCCAGCTTCCATCTTCGTACTGACGCTTAAATCTTGGGTGAGTCTTATTAGTATTTTCACCAATTCTAACCACCCTCCCTTTCCTTTTGAGTATTGCAGCAATATGATATGTTCTTCCATTGTTAATGGCTAGATTTTTAGCTCGATAGTACACTTGGCATAACTTCTTCCTTTTTATTATTATATTTTTTTTATTTCAAATATACACGTTTGTTACTTAATTTCAATCCATTCAATATCTTGAGGTGTAATTACAGTCTCCATACCACCAAGGCACTTTATAAAGTATCTGCTGCTTGTGGTCTCTCTTACTCTGATAAATGAATTTGGTCCAGATGCTCGAAGACTCCCTAGCTCAGAGAGACATAGTGCAAGAAGGGGAGTGTGTCTTGTCATTCCAATCATTGTCTCATCAATTTTTATAACTTTCTCTAATGTTAATGCGTGAGAGTCAATTTCACACAAAAGATCATAAGCTTTTGACCATCCCCTTTCGGACATCCATTCAAGTGCTTCTCGAGAAAGGCAAAACTCACCGTCTGAATCGTTAAACGCTATGTAGCTTATTGACTTAGTTTTCATGGATCAAATATTTTCTTGTATATCTTTATAAAATCTTTCTCAGCTTCTGTAGAATTTTTCTTATTTTTCAATCTATTATATTTTAAATGTGCCGCGTGTTTATATTTTGATCTTGTGTCAAGTGCATTGATTCGAGCAATAAGCCTTCTAATATACATTTCTTCTACGTGATAGTGCTCTTCCTTTGAGTAAAATCTAGATGGGAAAATATTCTGAATTTTCATTATTTTTCACTTGTTGCCTCTTCTAGGTATCGAAACTCGTAACCCGATATTCTAGCAAGTGTAGAGCCTACTAGAAGTAGGTGATATTTTTTACACCCATCAAACCACTCATCCCCTCTTTCGCTACCCATATAAATTGCATAATCGTAGTAAGGTTCATTTTTATAAACAGGTCGTGCACATATCTCAGCTGCTTTAACTGAAAAATGTACACCAGATTTATCTCCAGATCTATGCTTATAGACGCTGCGATCCTTTATTCGTAACTTTCCATACATCTGTGTCCATTTATTGAGTGATGGCTGTAGCATCATTCCCACTTTTAATTCATCAACTTTCAAAATTACCCTCCGTATTTTTTCGAATTTCTTTTTGCAATCCTCTCTTTTGGTAGCGAAAGAATTTCACCACAGCAGAGAATATCATATACAATATGACCCCTTTCATTTATATGCTGATTTCCTGTAACAACCCCCACTTGTAAATCTTGTGAAAGTGGCGATCTTACCCAGACCATTGAACCTGCAGAAACATATGGAGACTCATTAATCTCTCTCAGCCGGGAAGATAGTGCTTTTTTAATCTTTTTTACAGACCACTCGTCTATTCTCTTGTCGTCTGGGCTCTCAAGCCACTCCTTTACATTGTTAAGAGCTCTATACGTACCAGGGTGTGTCTCCCAGTAGGTTCCAGTGTAAGCATTGCTTATCAGCACACACTGTTGAAGAATAGCAATATCTTCTTTACTGGGAGAGTAGGGGCCATATACGATTGCTTTCTCTGCTTCTTTAAGCATTCCTTGTAAAAAATAGTCTTGCTTTTGAGTTAGCTTAGATCCAACTGCTACTTTTCCTAAAAAGTCTGAAAGAACTCTCCCCCGATGTTCCATTCCCGGTGTGCTGATTGCATTCTTTATCTTTTCAATAAGATCACTATCCCTTTCAATCTCTGGGACACCTTCTTCAATTAGTGAATCTATCCATGCTCTTTGCTTAGGAGAAAGAGATCGTCCTCTCTCTAGCTTCATACTGATATCTTTCATAAACTTATATCTGTAGTCAGAAGTCAAAAGCTCATCTTCATACTTACCTGCAAGATCTTTTATTTCTAAAAGGCGTTGATTTCTTGATTTTCTACCCATTGCAGTTCCTCATTTTACCAGGTTAACATTAATATTATAACTTTTTGAAATTCAAAATTACATGCTTGAACACTATACTACAGAAATATTGTCACCAAGTCTAAGCTTTCTCCTTACTCCCATAAGGGTTATATCACTATTATTTTTAACACGAGGTGAATTAAACTTGGGGTCTAAAGAGCTTTTCCATAAAAGCTTCCGTTCAACCAGGGCAATTATCTCTTTGTGTTTATCTTTTTCAAGATCCTTACGAGGAATTGTAATCCAAAGCATTTTCATATTTAAGATATTTTTAACTGCCTCACTTCTTGAAAGACTCTCATCTCTCTTTACCTGAGAAGATACAAACTGAGCCAGGTGTGGGCTTCCCTCAACAGGTTCACGCGAATCTAAATGTGAAAGCATTCTCTCGTGAAAAGATCTTCCGTGTGTCTTTCCTACATAATATATCTCTCCCTTGCTGTTTCCAAAGACATAAATCCCAACAGGATCCTTCATATCAAGAGACAGGGAGCAGAGTTGTTCAACTGAAAGGCTTCCTAGTGTAGGAGCTTTTAAGATTCTCTTCTTCAGATAGTCTGTTGCTTTTCTTAGGCTTAGCTGGGATATATCTTCAAACTCAACAATGTGCATGGTCATGCTGCCTCCTTCTTGGCGGGATGCTTCATTGCAACGTGTATATCCTTGCCGGGGGAAAATTGTAAATCACCGTCCGGAGTAATAACCCAAACCCTTCTCAGCCTAGACTTTTGCGGTTCCGGAGCATATCCATCAGTTAAAATGATATACCCGTCATACTTCTCTTTATTTTTATGTGCATGTTCTGTCGGGGCTTGAAAGCATGTTCCCCCACATCTTGTTCTCTTCGGCTCTACTCTACTCCCTTTCTTCCATGTAAACATGTTTTCACTATCAACAGCTGTATCAAAGTAATATACATCAAACTCAGTATGCTTTGCAAGACTAGATAGCTCTCCAAACAAGAGTGAAAGAGATGCATCATCAACAGACCCTGACTGGTCTACATACACTGCCCATGATGACGTATATTTTCTACGACTCCCTGGGTGAATACCGGGATACTTGCGGTTCAATCTTCGATTACTGGTGTCTCTGCCGGCTCTTTTCTTATTTCCAACTGCACTTCTAAGGATAGACTTCCAATCAACTTCACTGCTAATCAGAGTTCGAATGTGTGCACGCATTGAGGCAGGAACAGATCCCCAAGAATTAGAAGAATCAGCTTTTTTGGCCGCCTCTTTGAGAACTTGCTTTACCTTTCCCCTGATAAGCTCTCTTTCTTCCTCTGACATATTTCCCCACCCGTCGTGATCATCCATTGATCCAATCATAACTTCGCCTTCTTGTGACTGTTCGATTGCATTTTTTACTTCTTCGTCTTCTAGAAGCCGAGAAAAGTACCACTCCGATGACATTTCTTTGGGGAAAGATTCAATCTTGCTTGAAATTAGGTTGTATCGATTAATTGCATCTTCACCCATCTTTTCACATTGCTCTTCTGTAAGCTCAGGAAACGCTCGTCCTGGAATGAGACCACACTCAGGAAGCTCATCTTCAGGAATAATTGAGTTTATCGCTAAGTCTGTTGCGTAGTTCCAAAGAATATGGGGATCGTACTTACGAGTTGTGGTATGCTCAAACACAAGATGATAGCATTCATGCTTAAGCAATCCTTTAACTTTTTTAGGACCTAAACCAGCAACAAATCTAGGATTCCACCACATCTTAATAGAACCCTCCTTTGAAAGGACGCCTGCAGTGGGAATTGCATCTGTCCTAACTTTTGTAATAGGTCTAAGAATTGAAGAGAAAAAAGGCTCATCCCACATCAGATTAAGCAAGTGTGAGTCAAGCCTAAAGCTTTGTGCTTCCTCTTCAGAAGCAAGAGAAGCACCGGGAATATCAGTGCTTGTTGATTTGCCAGACATAAAAATCTCCTTGGTTTCTATAGATATTATATAATACTTGTGTCAATGCTGCACGCTTTGCCCGCTTTAAGCGGGCTTAAGGTTTCGGCTTACGTTAACCGCTTCTACAATTCTGCTTCCAATAAGCTTGTGAAGCTTTTGAATGTTTGGAAGATTCTGTGTTGCAGAAATCTTATTCCACAGATGAACCACTAGCTCATCTCCCATCATGTCAGACCATGACTTGATATTTCTAGCCTGGGCAAGTGTAAGAGAGTTATCCTTACACCATTCAGAAACCTTTTCAATCAAAGCATTGCTTCGGTCAGAAGTCATTTCTTCTAGCTTTTCCTTGAAATCGTCAAAGTTGTCCAGAACATCTTCTGCGGTAACTTGGCGGCTATAGTTTCTAGCAAAATCCACAAATTGAATTGAAGCCTCTACACCTACAAATCCAGTGCACATAGCGTAGAAACCTTCTGACTCTGGGGTTTCAATTAGCTTTGCATGTGAAAGAGCTGTGTCCAGCCTGTGCCAAGATGCGGGGC